>Ga0182027_10000115_pt1 | contig 125392 bp, 133 predicted proteins | sample 712E1DmetaG_FD_121300 | JGI IMG/M metagenome (GOLD analysis project Ga0182027, IMG submission 121300) | Permafrost microbial communities from Stordalen Mire, Sweden - 712E1D metaG (Illumina Assembly) | ecosystem: Environmental > Terrestrial > Soil > Wetlands > Permafrost | place: Sweden...
CAACACCTGCGCCAGATGGGCGGCGTAGTTCATGGCCTCGGCCTGGGTTAAGAGGAAGCGGACTTCGAATGTCTTGCCGCTGGAGAATAGCAGCTGTTTGGTCACGGTCGACTCGATTGCGGCGCGTGTCTTCTGTTCGATCTCGGGTAGGTGTGTCATCTCCAGGTTGAGGTGCCGGTCTTTTTCATGAAACAGATCTAGTTCTTTCTTGGCCCGGCCACAGGTGTTCGCGATCTCCTTGATGATGTCGGCGACCGGTGGGTCAGCGTGTTTAATGATGAGGATTTTGGCTGCGTCACTTTCCTGACTCAGCAGTTTGTACAGGAGGCCGTAGCCTTCGTTGCGCACGCGGGCCTGACGCCAGGCAGTGGTCGGGAGAATTTTCTGGACCGTCGAACAGCCCGTCACCGCCAACATGCATACGATTAGCATCACGCAGCTCCAAGCCCGTCGTTTCATGAATGCCTCAGTCTGGCTCGGTTCTTGCGTCCGCTGACGTTGTTCGTCGCGTTCGTCCTTCAAATCCGGCCCATCAGAATTAATATGAGCAGAATCAGGACGAGAAGTCCGAGCCCGCCGCTCGGATAGTATCCCCAGTTTCTGCTGTGGGGCCAGGTGGGTAATGCGCCCACGAGGAAGAGAACTACCAATATCAATAGGATTAATCCCATGCTGTTGTTCCTTTCTTTATCACCGCCGGCAATCTACGCCAGAAGCCGGTCCTTTTGCTATGGGGTCAACACCCCATAGCACCCGCCGTGTTGACCGGCTTACATTTCTGCCGTGAAAACCAATTCTTACGCAGCACAAAACGCCACGACGCCGCTCGCACCCTTCAACTTTCAACGCCGAGATCCGGGGACGCACGATGTGCAAATCCAGATACTATATTGCGGCGTCTGTCACTCGGACGTGCATACCGTCCGCAACGAATGGCATGGCACCACCTACCCTTGCGTGCCTGGTCACGAAATCATCGGACGCGTCGTGAAAGTCGGCGCGCACGTCAAGAAATTCAAGGAAGGCGACATCGCCGGCGTCGGTTGCATGGTCGATTCCTGCCGTACTTGTGATAACTGCAAGGACGACCTCGAACAATTCTGCGAAAAAGGCCCGATCTTTACCTACAACGCCCCGGACAAACACACCGGTGCCATGACCTACGGTGGATACTCCGACAGTATCGTCGTGGATGAAGCCTTTGTGCTGCACGTCCCGAAGAATTTGAATCTCGCCGCCGCCGCCCCGCTCCTGTGCGCTGGCATCACCACCTATTCCCCATTGCGCCACAACAAAACTGCCAAAGGCCAGAAAGTTGGCATCGTGGGACTCGGCGGACTTGGGCACATGGGGGTAAAATTGGCGAAGGCTTTCGGCGCGCACGTGGTTGTCTTTACCACCTCTCCGAACAAAGTTAAGGATGCCTTGCGGCTCGGCGCAGATGAAGTCGTCAATTCCAAGAACCAAGACGAGATGAAGAAACGTATCAACGGTTTCCATTTCATTCTCGACACCGTGGCCGCGCAACACGACATCAATGCATACTTCGTTCTCTTGAAACGCGACGGCACCCTCACGCAAGTCGGCTTGCCCGCCGAGCCGCTTTCCGTTCAGGTTGGCAGTCTCGTCTTTGGCCGTCGCAATTTCAGTGGCTCCCTCATCGGCGGTATCAAAGAAACTCAGGAGATGCTGGATTTCTGCGGCAAACACAACATCACTTCCGACATCGAACTCATCCCCATCCAGAAAATAAATGAAGCCTACGACCGCCTTGTGAAGAACGATGTGAAATACCGCTTTGTCATTGATATGGCTTCGTTGCGAAAGGCGTTGTGAGCCACATATATGGAGCGGGCATATTGGAGGATGCCTAGACGGCGGATCTGTTCACCGAAATATCTCGCGGAATAGATATAGGTGGCTATGATTTGTTGAAGCCCATTCCCAATGCAATGAAATAAAAACACAACTTCCACCGAATTGAAAGGAAATCCGATGAAACTGAGCAAGGCATTTCTGTTTGCCGTGGGCATTCTGATTCTGGGACTGACTTCGGTTTCCGCCCAGATATACGACTTCACTACGATTGCCGGGACGGCCGGGACTACCGGCAGCGTCGACGCAGTTGGCACCTCCGCGTTGTTTAACTATCCCATGGGCATTGCGATCAACGACACCAGCACCAACATCTATGTCGCTGATTATGGGAATAGCACCATTCGCAAAATTATTCCTCTGTCGGGGAAGTGGGTGGTGACCACCATCGCCGGGACGGCCGGGACTACCGGCAGCGTCGACGGCATCGGCGCATTGTTTAACTATCCCACGGGCATTGCGATCAGCGACAGTGGCACCCTTTATGTCGCCGATTACGGGAATAGTACTATTCGCGCGATTGTCCCCCAAGCGGGGAGCTGGGTGGTGACCACTGTTGCCGGAACGGCTGGGACTACCGGCAGCGGCGACGGACTTGGCAGTACGGCACTATTCTCCAATCCCGTAAGTGTGGCAGTGGACAGCGCAGGCAATGTGTATGTCGCCGACTATGGGAATAACACCATTCGTCAGATTACCACGGTGGGGGAGAACTGGTATGTATCCACCATCGCAGGATGTGCCGTATGCGCCCAAGGCAGCGCTGACGGTACCAACAGCAGCGCGCGGTTTAAAAATCCCGTAAGTGTGGCAGTGGACAGCGCTGGTAATGTGTATGTCGCCGACAATGGGAATAACACCATTCGCAAGATTACGCCGTCGGGGACGAACTGGGTGGTGAGCACGATTGCGGGACAAGCCGGAAAACCCGGCAGCGCCGATGGCACCAACAGCAACGCGCGGTTCTACCAACCCACGGGGTTGGCGGTGGATGCCAGCAACAACTTGTATGTCTCCGATACAGGAAATGATGTCATTCGTAAGATTACTCCGGTAGGGATGAACTGGGTGGTGACCACCATCGCCGGGACGGCCAGGAAGTCTGGCAGCGCTAACGGCACCGGCAGTTCCGCGCGCTTCAACATGCCGGAGGGAGTTACCACGGACAGCAGCGGCAATCTGTATGTGGCGGACACTTACAACGACACAATTCGGCGAGGATTGGCGTTGCCCGCGACTTTCGTTCCCTTTCAAGGCACGTACAACGGTTTGGCAATCCAGACGAATGCGCCTTCGCAGGCGAGTTATGGGTCTCTCAAGCTTGTGCTGACTGAAACAGGTTCGTTTGCGGCAAACCTGACAATGGGCGGAACGCGCGCCGCGTTTGGAGGACAATTTGACCAAAGTGGGAACGCGACGAACACGGTCGCAGGGAGCGGATCGAGTTCCCGGCAGGTGATTTTGCATCTGGATCTGACGAACGGCACGGAGGAGATTACGGGCACGGTCTCTAATGGCGCGTCCCGGTCGGAGTTGGTGGCGGATCTGGCGGTCTTCAGCAAGGCAAACGCTTGTCCACAGACGGGCGTGTATACCTTCGTGGTGATGCCACCCGCAGACAACGATCCGAACCTTCCTCAAGGCTGGGGTTACGGCACGTTGATGATCGCGCCTACGGGAATCGGGAAGCTCTCCGGTGCACTGGGGGACGGGACCAAACTGGCGGGTACGGTTCCGATTTCCAAATACGGCACGGGGCCGCTTTACAGCGTGTTGTACGGGAACAAAGGTTCGTGTGTTGGTTGGTTGAATTTCACCAATGACGCGATCGAATCGACTAATGTCGTGGAGTGGTTCAGGCCGGCGGCTGCCAAGGGCTATTATGCCGGTGGCTTCGCGACCAACACAATATTGCTCGCCTCGAAGTACGTGGCCCCAGGCAAAGGCCACCCGATGCTCAGCCTGACCAACACCACCGGCAATGTCATGTTAACGCTTGGCGGCGGGAACCTTGGCGCTGTGTTGTCGGATTCGGTGACGGTTGTGACCAACAACACTGTGACAATCCTGTCCGGAAGCGTCACCAACCTGACGTTAAAGCTCGCGCCGAAGCAGGGGACGTTCAGCGGTAGCTTCCTGCATCCCGTGACTCACAAAACGGTGAAGTTCCAGGGCGCCGTGCTGCAGTTGCAGGATTTCGGCGCCGGTTTCTTCACCGGATCGAATGAAACGGGTTATGTGACCCTTGAGTCGGTAGAGTAAAATGGGCTGCTGTTTGGGGGTCTGAAGTGCCGGGAGGCATTTCGGCCTGAACAATCCGCTGACACCGTACATGAGTCGACACAACCAGAGCACTGGAAATTCTTCGCAGGGGATCGTGGTTGCACTGCCCACCATGTGACAAATTTGGTGATTAAGCAGTGTGGCCGCGCCATGACGCGCGGTACGTGCGTCTTAGAGCGTGTTTGAAAATTGGTTTTGCGTGGTCAATGCACCCTGTGCAGGACGATGTTGATCATCGCCAGTTGAATCATGGCGCGGCTGTGGGCGGGCAAGCGTTCGTGAGTCTGCATTTCAATTCCGGAGGAACGGCCGACGGCATTGAAACTTACTGCGTCCCACCAGCGGGCGCGCCCACGACGGCGCGGCCCCGTACGAGGGCGAACGGGAGTCCGCTGCCGAGCAAGGCCTAGTGACGAACAATCACTTTGACGAACAAGAACGTCTGGCTGGCGCATTGCGTCCAGAGGTCCCTGTTGCAGACCACACACGCCAGTGACCGCGGCGTGCGTCGCGCACGGTTCTACATGTTGAGGAACGTAGCGTGTCCCGCGATTCTGGTCGAAGGGGGATTCCTCAGCAACCGCGCTGAGGAGGGAAAGATTCTCACGCCGGAGTATCGCGACGTATTGGCGCGGGCGATCGCCGAGGGAATTCTAGATTATGCCGGCAGACAAACCCCAGAACCCAAAATATGGTGGCAGCGATCTCGCCTGCTGGTTTTTTACGCCAACCAACATTGTGGAGAGCTTTATCTCCAGTGGCCGGAAAACCACACGCCCCCGCCCTCTCGGTGCTCCCATCGTCCTGGTGTCCATACTGCCCCGCGATAGGGCGGTCGCGCCCAGTGGCCTCTGAACCAGACCCATCGCCCGCCGTACCATGTCCAGCAGCCTCCGAGCCAGACGTAACCGGGCCCTGGGGCCACGACAACTTCTTCGACGATTGGCGGCGGCGGCGGCTCGACCACTGCGATTTGTTGGTATTCAACTACAGGGGGTGGAGGAGACGACGGATAGAGAATCGCCGTGTTGATCATGAAGTCAATAACCCTCTCGCTGACACCGGAGTCCTTCAAGTCGATGATCTCCGGGGTGCTGAGGTGATAGGCCGTGCGCGAATTGCGGATCTGACTGATGATAACCTCGTCGCTGACCCCGGCCTTCGACAAGGCTTTGATGTCCGCCAATCCCAGCGGTTGACCTTGCTCGATGCGCTGCAATGTCTGCGGCGATTGTTCGCGCAGTCGCTCGTGTTGGGCTTGGTCCATCGAATGCCCGATGAGGCCGCCCGTCAGCGCGCCAATCGCGCTGCCGATCAACGCGCCTTCCCCGTCATGATGCGACGCGCTGCCGATGATCGCTCCGGTGCCCGCGCCGATGGCACCGCCGGTCAACGCGCCTGAAGCCGTGCGGTCAGGTCTGCCTTCGGGCGTCTCGCATCCCACAAGCACAAGTCCAACAGCCATAATCGCTAAACCAACAGAAGAATGGTTCATTTTCATGCTCCTCACTTCCTTATGACCAGTATAGTGTCCCGGGAGTTCAAAAAAACAAGCACCCCCTATCCGTCATTAGGGTGCTCGTCAGACTGAATGGTCAGCGATAGTCGCGGGGCGTAAGTCATATGGGAAATGTCGGCTAACAATCAGGAGGAAAGAATGAGGACAATTCGAATCGGGTTGTTGGTGATGGTTGCCGCTTGTTGTGAGGCTGGTGTTGGCTGGGCCCAGGAGATGTTCGACGGACCGGGGCGCAATCCCGGCGCTAGTCTGGCCGAGATTCTTGGCAAGGACAAATCCTTCTCAGCGATTGCTCACATCACCGTCAGTTCTTTCCAGGGCACACGGACTCGCGAGTCGCTGACTGAGTCAAATGCCATTTCAATCGCGCAGGGCATTGTCAGTTAGGGCACAAGGCTAATCATCATCATCGGGTTTCGCCTTGCCGTGGGTGGCGACGAAGGCGGCGCGGGTGGGTGGGGGCATGGGGGAATTCTCGCCGTGGACGGATTGCCAGATGACCTTGTTGAGGAGCAGGTCGTCGACAGCATCTTCCTTCGAGAAATCCATGGTGCGTGAGGCCCTTTCGCCCGGTGTGTTCATCGCACTGCGTTCATCGAGGTCGATGCGCGCCGGTAGCGCGGTGTAAGGGGCTAGGTCGGGCTTGGCTTGGAAGGCATTGAACATCGGGGTGGCGGCGGCATCGTACTGAGACATTGGCTTGAGGCCGAGGATCAACTCGATTGTGCGCAACATGCTGCTGGTCGAGTACATTGTGGAATCGACTACGTGGCGCTTCGTATAGGGGCTGCCGACGAAGGCCAACGTGCGATGCGCGTCGACGTGGTCGGCTCCGTTCTGTGCGTCATCTTCGAGGATGAAGATGGCGGTTTGCGGCCAGAATTTGGAGTGGCTGATGGCGTCGACGATGCGGCCCAGCGCGGCGTCGTTGTCGGCGATGCAAGCGCTGGGCGTTTTCTTGCCCTGGCGCACACCGTAGGTGTGGTCGCCGGGCAGTCGAACCACCTGCAGGCGCGGCATGTCGCCTTCCTCTTCGAATCGTTTCAATTCGTGAAGGAAACGGTCGGCGCGTTTGGCGTCCGGGTAATCCAGGTCGAAGCCGCGATAGTGTTCATCGATATGGCCTCGCAAGGCTTTCACGCGGGCAATCGATGGGTCGTCGGGCGTTTTTCCGTTGGCCACGAACTCGCCGTAACTGCGATAGCTCACGCCGGCTTCCGCGGCGCGGTCCCAGAGGTACCCGCCGGTGGGCGTGGCCATGGGGAAAACACCTTCGGCGGGATAGATATACTTGCCGTTTCTGTTGTGGCCGTACTGGAGGGGCCACATCTTTTCAACGAAATCGGTGGCATACGCGCCCATGGTCCACTCATGGCCATCCGCACTGATCTCGGCGTTGGCATAAAAATTATCCAAGAGAACAAACTCGCGAGCCAACTGGTGGTGGTTGGGCGTGACGTTGTCGGGGAACAGGCAGAGGTTGGAATCGCCATTGCCTTGTGGCAGGTCACCGAGGACCTGGTCGTAGGTGCGGTTCTCCTTGATGACGTAGAAGCAGTATTTGATCGGGCTGGGGTCGCCCGGTGTGAGCGGGACGGGGTTGTCCTTCGGGCGTGTGGCGGAGACCGTGGTATCCGGCTTGAGCGGACTGCAACGATAGGCTTGGGCAGTGTCGGCAACGAGTTGGTTCTCAAGATCGTTTCGCGATGGCGGCAGATCGATCACGCTCAAGGTGCCTTGAAGGAGTTCGGCAATGTATTGCGGAAGCGTTTCTACCCGACTCTTTCGACCGGGTTGAGGGCCGTTCGGGTTGGCCATGGAGATGACGCCTTTGCCATTGCTGACGAGCAAGTGCCGACCGTCGGGCGTCACTCGAACGGAGGTCGGGTACCATCCGACCGGGATGAACCCGAGGGAACGACTGCGTCCCGACGTGCTCACGTCGAAGACGGCTACGTTGTTGTTATCCGCGTTGGCCACGAAGAGAGTTTTCTCGTCCGGCGTCAAGGCGAGACTGTTCGGAGTCGAGCCGGGGGGAACATTGGGGTAGAGCGCAGCCGTGAGCGTTTCGAGGGCATTGCCGTTCCCGGTGTCGAACACCGTGACCGTGTTCCGGCTGGCGTTGGCGACGAAGAGCGTCTTGCCGCTGGCGGTCAACACCATTTCGTTGGGGTGTTCCTGGGTGGGCCAGTAGGCAATCACTTTTCCCGAATCCAAATCGATGACGGAGACTTCGGCGTTACCCCACAAGCTCACGTACAGTCGATGTTGCTTGCTGTCGACGCGGCAGGCATAGGGGAATACCCCGTCATGATTCAGCTCGGCCTCGATGGAGGCACCACGCCTGATAACGGTTTCAAAGGAATTTGTCAGTGAATCGGGTGTCAGCGGGATGTCGACGACTTTATTCGTGCCCAAGTCAACGATGGAGACGCTTTGCCCGTAGAGATTTGCGACATAGAGCTTCTTCTTATCGGAATCGACAGCCAATCCCGCTGCGATGCCGACGTCTTTGGGATCACGCAGTCGGATCAAGCACGGATTCATGAGCACACCGTCTTTGAATAGAAAGTCACGGATGACCTCGAAGCTGGCGCCACTGCAAAACAGATGTGAGCCGTCGCGGGAGAATTCGATCCCGTAGAAAGCTTCGTCGACCGGCACATTGGTGACGACCTTCTCTGCTTGCAGATCGACGAGCGCGATGCCGTGTTGGCTGTAACCCGCGTGCAGGATTGCGGCGAAACGGCCTTGGGGGTGGATAGCGATATTGACCGGGAAGTTGCCGAGGTTGAGCTGTCGTCCGACCGGGCGAAGCGACCACTGATTTGGCAAGAGGACGGAGCCGTCGGGTCTCTGACCGGGTAGTTGAACGTGCGCCTTGTCATCCTCAGCCAGCAAGAGAACCGCCGTTGCGAAAAGAAGGCCAACGCTCAAGATAAGTTTGCGCATAAGCACGGCACGGATTGTGTCAAGGTTTCCCGGTGGTGTAAAGTTCCAATCGCATGCGGCAGGTACTTGCACCTGCTCGCAGCCGACTTAGACAAGGCCCTCGGTCAATGATCCTGATATCCGTGGGCCTTGGCGGGCAGAGCCGCCGCGAAGAGCAATGAGCCCAATGTGATGGCTACCATGAGCAGCCGAAAGGCCGCATCCCATCCGTAGTGGTCCAGCAGCGTGCCCAAGCCCCACCCGGAGAGCACGGTGCTGGCGTATCCAAATATGCTGGTCAGTCCGATAGCCGTTGCGGCAGCCCGCTTGGTGGCCAGATTGGCGGCGGCGACGGCGAGCAGACATTGGGGACCATAGATGAAAAAGCCCACGGCGCCCAGCAGCGCTGTGGTTAACAATTCCGACCGCACTGGTACTTTCCAAAACACGAGAGTCGCAACACCTGCGAGAACCATGTAAATGAAACAGGTCCACACGGCGCGTCCGCCGAGAAACCGATCCGTCAACCATCCGCCGATGATCGCGCCCGTCACCCCGCAGGCTTCGAACCCTGCCACCATCCACGCGGCGTGCCTGATCTCGATGTGCTTGGCTTGCAGCAGCAAGGTCGGTCCCCAGTCCAACACGACGAACCGGACGGTGTACACGAAGAAATTGGCGCACGAAACGAGCCAGATGTACTTGTTGCGAAAGACCCGCTCCGCCACAAAGGCTTTGAACTCCTCGCGCGACTGCTCTTGTGGGCCTGCGGCCTGTGTGCCCGCCACCTCCGGCAAGCCGACCGATGGAGGAGTATCGGGAGCCGCCAGCCAAATGAACACGGCGGAGGTCAGAACAATGGCCACCGGGACGAAGAAGCAAACGCGCCAGCCGTACACGACGAGATAACCGCAAAGAATCAGAATCAACGAACTGCCGATGTTCTGGCCTAGGTTCCAAATGGACATCTTGGTCGCGAGCTGCTTCGGCGGGAACCAGTGCGTCAGCAAGCGTGCGCAGGGAGGGAAGCCCATGCCCTGAAACCATCCGTTGAACATCCAAATGAGGCCCAGCGCCACAACGGCTGAATTCAGGCCAAACAGCACGTTCAAAACCGCCGAGACTGCCAAGCCGGTCACTAGAAAGGCGCGCGCGTTGGCGCGGTCCGCGAGAAACCCATTGGCAAACTTCGAGACACCATACAGCAGCCCGCCTAGGGTCAAAAACAAGCCGAGGCTGGACTTTTGGAGGCCGAGATCGTGTTCCATGAACGGTATGGCGATGCTGAGGTTCTTGCGGACGAAATAAAAGAGCGCGTAGCCGGTGATCGAAACGACTAGGACCCGGTTCTGCCAATACCGATATTTCCGGGCGATCTCGGCAGGATCGGTCAGCATGACCGCCGCAGGAAGAGCCGGGTGGAAAAATCTTAGAAACCACCCGAAAGGGTGAGCAGCCGTGGGTGGGGCAACCGCTGATTCGGCAACGGCCTCCGGCTCGAGCTGATGGTTCAAACTGTTGCTACCTCGCTGAGATAAGCGGACTCCATAAGTCCCGCATGAAACATTGTTCCAGCTACCGACCTACATCGTGTCCCATCTGACGGACAAAGCCACCTAATACCACAACGGGCAGGCTTTCGCAAGCCCGCCGTCGCTCACCGTGAAAGATTGACAAGCCGCGGCGCGTTTCATAAGATTGGTTTCATGTCTACATTTATCCGTCAATTTCCGACAGGAGGTGCATGATGCGTCTACGTCATAGCGGGCTGCTGCTTCTCACCATGTTCGTGGCCGGCCTCGCAACTCGTCCGGCCGCCGGGCGGGAGCTGAAGTTCGGGTTCACCCCGTTCCTGAGCGAGGTCGATATGCGGGTCGAGTTCGACCCCCTCATGACTTACCTTTCCGACACCATCGGGCAGAAGGTCGTGTTGTATATCGCGAAGGACTATGGAGACCTCCGCACCCAAATGGAGGTGGGAACGGTGGACATTGGAAGTTTCTCACCATTCGCCTACGTGGATGCCGCTCGGGGCGGGAAGATTCGGATTATCGCCCAATCGATCATCGACGGCTCCGGCACGTATCGCGGGATCATCGTCGCGCGCAAGGACAGTGGGCTGAAGACGTTGACGGATTTGCAGGGCAAACGGTTTGCCTTCGTGGATCCCAAGTCGACCTCTGGCTATGTATACCCCCGTGCGATGCTCATTGAAAACGGCATGGCCCCCGAGAGCCACTTCAAGCAGACCATCTTCGCCGGCGGCCACGACAAGGTGATTGCCGCCGTTCTGGAAGGCCGGGCGGATGCGGGGGCCATTTACGAGGGTGCCCTCGGTATCGCGAAGGCTGAGGGGGTGCCGACCGAGAATCTGGTGACCCTGGCCAGCACCGACCTCATCCCCCACGACGCCATCGCGGTCCAGATCAAACTGGATGAGGCGTTGGTGAAGAGAATCCAGAGCGCTCTAGTGGATCTGGACAAGTCCGAGGCCGGCCGCCGGGTCATCGCCAACAGTAAGCCGAAGAAGCTGACAGGCTACGTGATCGCCAAAGACAGCCTGTTCGACGTGGTCCGCCGTACCGCAAAGATCGCTGGTATGTAAGGGGTCTAAACAACCTCGGAAGGCGGCCATTACATTCATTCCTTCAGGTTGTCGGCGGGTTTCGGGTGTCTCCCTCATCAGCAAAACTCGGACACGGCTGGACTGAAACACAAGGTCTGCCTTGGGGTCGCATCGGCCTCCGAGCAAGCGCATCTGATCTGTCAGCCGTGGACTGTTGCACCCTTGGTGTTGCGATGCCTGACTCCAGCCGGCTCCCACCTTACTGACGGCGCTGATTCATTTCACGACTTCGTAAGGGCTTGGCTAGTCCATCCCTTCCCTACTTGATCTCCTCTGGCCTCGGGATGGATTACGGTCGAACAATTGGAAAAGGCTCTGGCTTGGTGGGTGCGCCAAGAGAATGAAAACTACCCGCGCTCGGCCATCGATTACCAGACGCCTCAGCAGTTCGAGGCGTCGTTTAACCAAACACCGGTGCCGAGAAAAGAGCGCAGCGGAGCAAATAGCGGATTTCCAATTGGCAAAAATTGGCAATCCAAATGCCTTTTGGTGTATTTCCTTGCCGCTCGGTGCAAAAGTGGAGTCTGTCTTCAACACCTTATTCTGCAAGGGGTTGCGGGTTTTATTGGGAAAACGGGAGAAGTTGAAAGCTTGCCGATAGCGGATTTTAAGTCCGATGCATCTGCCGTTCCGCCACTTGGGCAACGCCTTCATATTCGCACAGATGACGGGGTAGTGCGAGCATGATTTGTTCCACGGAAGCGTGGCTCGTGGGGAAGAATGTGTTTGGAAAATACGCAGGACATGCTTCCTGCTTGTCCGCTGTTCGTAGAACGGGCATCTTGCCTGTTTGTTCGGCGGTCCAAACGCGCTCCGCCGTGTTAAGCCTGCGTTTGCCACGGAATAGCAGTGATTGATTCTGGAACTGGGATATATTCTCCTACCGCATAGAAAGCGGTGTTTGGAGAAACGAACGATGAAACCGTTCACAACCGCTGCCAGCGTGGTCTTTGGCTTGGTCTGTCTCGGTCACATCACACGGCTCTGTCTGGGTTGGGATGTCATGGTCAATGGACTGCACATCCCACTTTGGCTGAGCCTTGTCGGTATGCTCGTCACGGGAGTCCTGGCATTCATGCTATGGTGGGAAGCTCGGAGCAAGTAAGAGACGCTCAGCAGACGGATCGCCACACGCGAAGGCTGAACCAACCCGCAAACGCGTGTTTGCTCGCTCCAGTTTCTGGGCACCGACATTCTTCGCAAACAACCCTCGACGCCACCAGCGCCCCTCCCACCCCTTGGATTGCCAGCACCGAGATCGGCGACAATGCGGGAGCAAAGGATCGTTTCGAACGATGGTAATCGCGCTCGTCTTGCCCGTCAGCTTGTGTCATAATGCCGAGAGAAACCAAACCCACGAAAGGAGTATCCACCATGGCCAGTTACCTTGCGTTGCTCCAATTCACCGAACAAGGTATCCGCAATGTCAAGGACACGACCAAACGTGCCGCCGCCACGAGCGAGATGGCGTCGAAACTGGGCGTGAAGCTTGTGGATGTATTCTGGACGCTTGGCCCGTACGACATCGTGCTGGTGCTGGAAGCACCGGACGACGAAACGTTGACCGCATTCACGCTCAAGCTCAGTTCGCTCGGCAACGTCAAGACCCGACCCAGACCCTGCGCGCCTTCCGCGCCAAAGAGATGGACGCCATTCTCAACAAGGTCAAGTAAGGCGGCGGTGGCGTTGCCAAGGTCAGTTTAACCCAACCGGCAGGAGGCATAATCGGCACGCTGGCCGGCCATCCAAGCGGATCCGTGGCCGATTTTGGGACGCTTGCGAGGAGCGGGGCGTTGTCGGCGGCACGGCAAGAAGTGGAAAAGCACAGATTCGCGTTGCTTCGACTACTGTCCCCTCTGAAACTGGGCAATTTCGACCACAAGACGGCGCTGGAAGCGCGCCCCACTCGCGTCAGCAGTCCGCGCTCGACCGCCAGTTGCAGGGTAGGTCCGGGCAATTCCGTTCTGCTCGGCATCGCGTGCCCGCAGAATCCCAGTCTTGTCTGCCAGCTTCAGTAGTTTCTTGAGAGGCGTGTCACTCATGGTGCTTTACGGTTTGTCGGGAGTTATCTATATCCCCCGATGTTTCATAAAGCAACGAGGCGCTGCGCAACGAATACCACACGCTGAAGGTGTTGCAGAAACGGGGCACTTGGGCAATCGCGAATCAAGTGGATCCGCTGAGCCTGCGCGTCGCGCTCAAATTATCGCAACTTCACACCCTGATATTGCAGGATGCATTCAGCCGGTCAACCGCTGACAAGGGGGACTTTGGGGAACAGACCCCGGAGCATCTGGCGCTGATGATCAAAGACTGGGTGCAAGCCGCCGTCCAGCTTGTTCAAGACCAGCACTTCGACGGACATCCGATTCTTTTCCCTGAGTGGGAATCGAAGCTGACGGACGTGGTCAACACCCCTGAGGACGGGACCGCGGCGTTCAATCAGTACATCCAGACAAAACAACACGAAGCCGAATCTGCCGGCACTGGTCAAAGTCAATAGAGTCTCGTGATTGACGTCGCGGCCATCAAGACCGACGCCAAAGCCAAAGCTGGTGCGGCCCTCGCGGCGCAGTGGCTCAAAGAATCCCAGGACGAGGCGACCGATGATTATCTGAAGGCAACCGGTGACGAGTGGTTGTGCATCCGAAATCGCATCCGTGAACTGGCCGACGCGCAGGCATGAAAACCTGCAGTTCCAGACTGCCCACCCGCAAAAATTTCTTTCGTCCAACCTGTCCGATATTGTGAGATTTGGCAAGAGGACAGCCTTCAGGCCATTCGCCTGACGACCCCCTTTGACTCCGGTTGGTGGTTTTGTTGGTTTTTGTCCGCCGAGTTTCAAGGTGTCCGCTGTGTTTCATCAAACTGGAGACAACCCGGCGAGATGCGCTTAAACCCTTGAAAACAAAGGGTCAGAACGATCGTTCTGACCCTCTAAATTGGTTGCGGGGGTGGGATTTGAACCCACGACCTTCAGGTTATGAGCCTGACGAGCTACCGGGCTGCTCCACCCCGCGAACGGACATTATGGTGGAGAATAGCATCCGTCAAGCCCTGTTTCCAGTCAGTGCGATGGTGATGCCGCGCTGGCGGGACGTGAGGTCGTCGAGGTGACAGCAAGCGATGATGGTTGCGGCTCGAACTTGAAGACCGTCTCGTTCGGCTTGGCCAGGTTCAGTTTGCTGCGGGCCGTGCGTTCGACAAACGAGGCGTCGGTTTTCAGCGCCTCAATCTCCGTGCGCTGCTGTCGTTCGACCGCTTCCTGCCGCTCGATCTCACGGTCGAGCCGCCGCATGTCCTGCTGCATGAGATGACTGCGGCGGAGCAGGGGAAAGAACAACAGTCCCAACCCGCACGCCACCACGAGAACGAAGACAAAGAATCCCAACGACTGGATTCGTTGCCACAATCGTTCCCCCCAACTCATTCCCTAGAGTTTGCCTCCGTAAACGGCGTCTTTGCCGAGCATCTCTTCGATCCGCAGCAACTGGTTGTACTTGCAGACACGGTCGGTGCGGCAGAGCGAGCCGGTTTTGATCTGGCCTGCATTGGTCGCCACAGCGATGTCAGCAATGGTGTTGTCTTCGGTCTCGCCCGAACGATGGCTGATTACCGCGGTATAGCCCGCTTCCTTGGCCATCTCGATTGCATTAAGCGTCTCGGTCAATGTGCCGATCTGGTTGACCTTGATTAGAATCGAGTTCGCCACGCCGAGTTCGATGCCTTTCTTGAGGAACTTGGTGCTGGTTACAAATATGTCGTCGCCGACCAACTGCAAGCTGTTGCCCATCTTGTCGGTCATCAGTTTCCAACCATCCCAGTCACCCTCCGCCAGACCATCCTCAATCGAGATGATCGGGTACTTTTTGCAGAGACGACCGTAGAACTCCACCATGTCCGCCGCGGTGCGCTTGGAACCGTCGGACTTCTTGAATACATATTTCTTCGCAGCGGGATCGTAGAACTCGCTCGCAGCAGGATCGAGCGCGATGAACACATCCTTGCCCGGTTTGTAGCCGGCCTGTTTGATCGCCGCGATGATGACTTCCAGCGCGTGCTCGTTGCTCTTCAGCGCGGGAGCGAATCCGCCTTCGTCGCCCACCGCGGTGCCAAGCTTGTTTGCCTTCAACACACTTTTCAGCGCGTGGAAAACCTCCACGCCCATGCGTAGCGCCTCGCGGAAAGTCGGCGCGCCTTTTGGCACGATCATAAACTCCTGAATATCAATCGGCGCATCGCTGTGTGCGCCGCCGTTAAGTATGTTCATCATCGGTACCGGCAAAACCTTCGCATTCGGGCCCCCGAGGTACCGGAACAACGGTTGGCCAAGTGCCGCTGCCGCTGCATGCGCGGTTGCGAGCGACACGCCGAGGATGGCGTTGGCACCGAGTTTGCCTTTGTTCGGCGTGCCGTCCAGTTCGATCAGAGCGCGGTCGATGCCGACCTGATCTAGCGCGTCGGCGCCGATCAGTTCGAGAGCGATCTTGGTATTCACGTTGCCGACGGCCTTCAGCACGCCCTTGCCGAGGTATCGTTTCTTGTCGCCGTCACGCAGTTCCCAAGCCTCGTGTTCACCTGTGCTGGCGCCGCTAGGCACGGCCGCGCGGCCCATTGCACCACCGGAAAGTTCCACGTCCACTTCCACCGTTGGATTTCCACGGGAATCAAGGATTTCGCGGGCTTGAATTCGAGTAATCGTCGTCATTCGAGAAATTTTCTCCTTATGAGACGTATTCTACGAGCGGTCTCCCCCCAGTCAAGAACGAAGGGAAAGGGAGAAGCGTTTTCGCGGGCAGACTCGGTGTTCAAGCAATCAGGTCGGGAAACAGTTCCCAAGCCACGATGGTGTGTTCATCGCATACCGCCCATAAAGTTGTCCAGCGCGCGCTGAGAAGTGTTGGCCAGTGCACAGGTGAGATTGAATAACGCCGTGCGACTTTCGGGGGTGCGCTCCCTCATGGTAGGTCCAGTTCCCTGATCCGACGATCCAAATCCAGTAAATGCGTGTCGAGCCGGCGACCGAAGACGTAATGGCCGTGTTTGGCTTGCTGGCAGAGCGCGACGATGCAACCGGGGTTGCCGTGTGACAGCCACCAGAGATCGTGCTCGAACTCAGCGAGGTTGGGCACCGTCAGGCTGAGTTGTTTGATCTGGGCGCGGACAAGTTGGCCCACATCCGGCTCAGAGAGGCTTGTCAGTTCAAGCGTGTAGAAGTCGTAGAGAATCATTTTCAAGTGGCCGATGTCTTTCCACGCGAGGCTGCGGGTGACAACGATCAGCGTGTGCGACTCGTGCAGGTTCTCAAGCAGCGACAGCAGCTTCGGCGAGACGCGCCCGACGTGGTCGAAGACGACGACCGACCGGCGTCGCCGCAACGCCCGCAATACCGCGCGCTTGCGCTGGACGTTGTCAGCCTCCGCGACCGCTAGACCGAGTTGTGCCAGCAATGATTCGCACGCGGTCTTCAGCGTGGTGGTGTCAGCACAGTATAGCGCGTCGGGCCTGTCACGCACCGCTTCGACAACCAGCGCCGTTTTGCCGATGCCTTCTGCGCCAAAGACGACGAGGTTCTTGCCCGCGCGCAGATGCTCGCGCACCAGCTTCAACTCGGCATCACGCCCGCATCTGTGCCAATCGTTGTGAATCTGTGGCTTCAAATGACTGTAGACCGGGACGTCACACGACTTGGCCGTTGTGGAACTCGATCACATCCACGTCAATCAGGTTGATGATGCCGTCCTTGACCATGCCGGCGATGACAGGCAGCGCTTTCATAATCTTCTCTTCCGTGTCCACTGCGATGACGGTCATCGGCAGGTCGCCGGAGACAACGAAGTGTTTTTGGCGATGAATGCCACCGGCCCGGCCGTAGCCTTCGACGCCGCGGTTCACGGTCGCGCCGACGACGCCGAGGTCGTGGAGCTTTTTCACAATGGCGTGGTAGAGCGGCTCGCCCTCCCATTCGTCGTCTTCGCCAAGGTAGATGCGCATCATTTTGGCTTTCTTGGTTTGCATGTGGGCTCCTTTCGTTACTGATGCTCCTCAAACGTCGGTTGCAGCACCGCCGTCGGCGCTTTGCCCGTGAACACTAGGGCTATCGCCGACGACAGGATGATTATACTGATGAGAATGGAAAAGTATTGCTGATTGATGATGCCATGCGTGAGGCCGTAGGTGGCGGCGATCGTGCCAAAGGTCAGGCGCGCGTTGAGCAGGAACGAGGCGTAACGGATGTGCTCTTTGAAGTAAGGTTTGCCCAGCAGATAGATCCCGACAAACTTCGCGCTGAACGCGATGGTGATCATCACAAGAATCATCCACCAGTTTTGCAGCATTGCCGGGATCGAGAACATCAAGCCCGCCTTGAAATAAAACGTCGGCACGAAAATCGAGAAGGCCACCGCGCGCAGGTTGCGGTCGGTTTCCTCCTGCTCTTTCATCAGTTCGGAAACGACGATGCCCATGATGAACACCGCCAGCGAGGCGTGCAAGTTCCCTTTCTCCGAGACGAACGCCAGAAACAGCAGGATGGCGAAGATGAATCGCAGCTTCAGTTGTGAGGACGTCTCGCCGTATTTGCGCAGGAAGCGGAAACTGGCGTGCCGCATGATGATGATGAGCGCGACTAGCGCTGCAATCACCGCCAGCGTGTCCCATCCGAACTTGGTGAAGAACACAAACAGCGCGACGGTGATCAGAAAGTCGGGAAGGAAGGCGACCAACAGCATGAGTTTACCCAACGGGACTTTCAACAGCCCCGCGTCGCGCAAAACGGGGTACACCACCGCAACAGAAGTGCTGGAGGAGGCGATGGCGATCAGGATCAACTTGTCCCGTTCCCAGTGGGCAATGAAGTGACCATAAGTCAGCACGGCCAACAGCGGGGCAAGAAACGAGACAGTGCCGACGATGACCACAGGCTTAAACCGTCGCAGCATGAACTCCACGTCAATGTCGCTGCCCGCCAAGAAAATCAGCAGCAGCGACCCGAACTCGGCAAAGTGATTGAGCCAGTCGTTGGGTTTGACCCCTAGGAAATTGCCCGCGATGACGCCCGCGGCGATCTCGAAAATGGCCACGGCAATGCCGAAGCGGAAGCCGATCAGCGCCGCCACCAACACGAATACGCCCATGATCAGGTTGTCATGCATCGTCGTGGCCAAACAAAAAACTCCCACCGACTCATTGAGTCAGTAGGAGTTATCACCCCTTGATGGGAAACCGTTCCGGCGAACTCCATCGCCTTCTAGCAACGCTACACTATCGCACTGCCTCCCAAGTGTCAAGGACCCGGCTCACACCGCCACGGGACTGGCCTAGTACTTGATCACCCGCACCTTTTCCAAAGTGATCAGGCCGTCGGCCACCATCTTGTCCAACTCGCGCAGGAGGCTATTGATCTTTTCTTCCTTGTCTGCAATCTCGATCAGCACAGGCAGCTCTTCGCTGAGCCGCAGGATTCTGGCGGTCTGCAGCCGAGAGTGCGCGCAGATTCGGCGTTCAGACAATCAGGTCTGGGAACAATTCCCGCACGGCGATGGTGTGCTCATCGCAGAGGAAATCTTCGGCGGCAAGGCGCATGTCGGCGACGCTTATCGGCACCTGTTTGCAGGTTGCCCGCGCATAAATTGTCCCCGGCTCGTCGTGCAACTCAGCGCGCGATTCCCAGAGCCGTCCACGGTCCGCTACGAAGTGGGCCACGCAGAACAGTCGCTGTTCGAGGCTAACCTTTTTCAGGAACCGCACATTGAGTTCCGCCGCCAGACAAAACCGCTTCGTCGCGCACGCCGCCGCCCAGAACATCGCCTCGTCGAGCACCGTCGCCAGAATCCCGCCGTGCACGATGCCGCGGAAACCGGCATGATGCGGTTGGGGCACAAACTCGGTCACCACCGAGGCGCCTTCGCGGCGGAAGCAAAGGTGAAGCCCATGCGGGTTATGCGCGCCGCAGACGAAACAGCCGCGGGTGTGTGGGAGTTGGGTTGCGCTCATTTCATGCACGTCCGTATCAACCGCCCCACGAGGTAAATCACAAACCACGCCGGCAACGCAAAGATCAGAATCGCCGACAACGACTGCATGTTCCAAGCCACCAGCCCCGTCTGCATCGGGTACAACAGAATGATGAAATACCCCGAGAACCGTGTGTGACCGAGGACCCCACAGAGCGTCTTGTCTTTCTTCCGCAGGCCGAGAATGATAGTAAAAATCCCCAAACCTATGCAACACACCGTCACCAGCCACGCGAGCGCCATCCGCTGCTTGGCTTCTTCACCGAGGTAGGCGAACATGCCGAAATTCGACAGGTGCATCGCCCAGTTCAACCCGGCCCACAGCATCAAGAATCCGTTTCCTACTGCGTGTCCAAACGACACCTTGCTTTTGTACAACTCACCCAGCACCAGCGAGACGTACAGAGGCACGATTCCCGGCCACACCGCTCCGAACCTGTGAAATGGCGCGACTATCAGTTGCACGAGACTGACCAAATAAGCATTCAGCGGCACCGTGTCCGTCCTCCTTTTCGCGATTCTGTAGCAGAATGGCCGTCTCGGCGCAAGCTCGCCTCGAATGACTCAAGTCGTCCCGCTTGCGGTTATCGCGCTTCGCCGCTATAGTGCGCTTGTGATTCTGGAAATCGTCAAATGCGGACACCCAATCCTGCGCGAGAAAGGCCGGCGAATCGATTGCGTCACGCCGGAGCTGCGCCAATTGGTTACAGACATGATCGAGACCATGCGCGTTGCCAACGGGATCGGCCTCGCTGCACAACAAGTCGGCCGCGCGTTGATGCTCGCAGTCATCGACGCGACTGCCAGCGAACTGCCCTCAGAACTTCTCGTTAACGGCCAGCCTCAGGACCTGGCCGCGTGGATGCCGCTGGCGCTCGTCAATCCCGTGTTGAGCAATCCCGAAGGCGAGCAAATCGGCTCCGAAGGTTGCCTCAGCGTGCCCGACGTGACCGCCGACATCCGCCGCGCTGCCAGGATCACCGTCCGCGCGCAGAACCTCGACGAAAAGGAAATCACTTTCGACTGCACGGGATTGCTCGCCCGCGCCGCCCAGCACGAAGTCGATCATCTTAATGGCATTTTGTTTATTGATCGCATGGATGCCGCGACCCGCGCCAGCTTCGCTGGCAAAATTAAGAAACTGCAGAAGGAGACACAGGCCAAACTTGGGAAAGCCGCCAAACCGCGTCGTAGAATGGCTTCGAATCTTGTTTCGAGGCTGGCCTTGCGTTGACCTGCTGCTGACTCCACACTTGTCCCAATGAACTTCTTTCGCACCGTCATCGCTGTTTGCACCAGCTTTAAGAGTTACCGCGTCATTCGCGACCTGCCACTGCTCAGCTCCCTGCGTTACCTCGCGAAACTAATGGCTTTGCTCGTGCTGGCGCTGCTGGCATGGTTCGTCCCACAAGGACTGCTGCAACTCAACCAGTTTGCCGGCTGGGCTGATCGCCACATGCCGCCGTTCGAGATTAATAACGGCCACGTGGTCACCACTGTTAAGCAACCGTTCCGTGCCGGGGACGCGGATTTCCTGTTCGTGCTGGATACGACTGGAAAAACCGCCAAGCCCGACCCGATCGCCATGCGAGGCGTGTTGGTCGTGGCCGATTCATTCCTTGTTTGGAGGAAAGTGACCAACACCGTGGACGCGCCGTTGTTCAATCAACGGCAAGACCTGCGCGATTTCCCCAATGGCACGGTCAATGGCAATTACCTCGAAAACATGGTCTGGTCGCTGCTGCCGGTCGGACTGCCGCTCCTGTTCGTGGTGGGCACACTGATCGCAATGTTGGCGGTGTTATCTCAAGCCGTGATCTTTTGTGGTCTCGCATCTTTTCTCGAACGCGGCGTGCCCAATGGCCTGCGCTTCCTGCAACTGCTCAACATCGCCACCCACGCCGCGACGCCTGCGTCCATCATCGTCGCCGTGTACTGGGCGGCCGATTTGCAGGGCATGAACCTCGGACTGGTATACTTGGCCGCTTTCGCCGTCTTCCTCATCGGCGGCACCAACGCCTGCCGGGATCGCACCGCCCCGGAACCGCGCGAGAACGATCTGTTGTAGCCGCGACCGGCGTCCGCGTTGATCCGCTGTAGATTCAGAACTTCTTGGAATGGAAATCGTCGCAGAGCCTTTTGCGGATATATCGCCAGGCGATATATCAGTGCGACGTCCCGCTTGCCGACACTTCATCCGGGTTTAGATTGGCAGCCACGACGAATACGAACGGCTGATCCGTGAATGAGCGTGAAGAGTGGAGTGTTGACCCCGTCAAGTTTCAAACATCGCCCGATGGGCAATTCTTTGCAGGATCGAGCGGCGTTGTCTGTCGTCTGTATCCGTCATATAGGTCACCCTTTCTGAAACGGGAGTATGTAGCTAACCTGCTTATTGCACCAGTGCGAACGCGTTGGTGCAATAAGCACCTCAAGACAAATGGAGTGGGAAGCCGAGTCCGCGAGACGCCGCGATGCTGTTTTCACGGCAATCCATTTGTCAGAGGCCGACAGCGCGGAGTGCGTTGTCGGGGTGCACCCCCGACAATTGAGATCAGATACCAATTGTCGGCCCTGCGGGCGCGTGTTGCACAAAGGCTCGTGCAACATGCGGGCTAACGCAAACCGGGCGTCAAGCAGGCCGTCTCAGGTAACTACACACTTCCGAAATGTTTTGTCGACGGCCTCGGAATCTGCGATATAAGCTACGGAGTGGAGGACACGGAGAGTGTTGAATCTGCGATACGATTTCAATAATCTGATGGCTTGGCGGATCGGGGAACACGGTGTCGCCGACTCGGAGTTGAAGGCATTGGGGCCTAAAATCGAAGCGGCAGTCGCGGCGGTCGAGAAGGCGTCATTAGGATTCCGCAAACTGCCATTCAACACGAAGCTGGCGGACGAGGTCGCGGCGCTGGCGCGAAAGCTCAATAAGCGGTTCGACAATTTTGTGGTGGTTGGCATCGGCGGCTCGGCGCTGGGTAATATCGCGTTGCAGTCGGCGCTGAATCATCCCGAGTACAATCTTCTGGAACGACCACGACGGCGCGGACCACGATTGTTCGTGCTCGACAATGTGGATCCTGATCGGATCGCGGGTCTGATGGACGTGCTCGATCTGGATAAGACGGTGTTTAACGTTATCACCAAGTCGGGCGGCACGGCAGAGACGACGAGCGAATTCCTCGTGTTCCGCGATGCGTTGATCCGCAAGCTTGGCGAGAAAAAACACATTGAGCACATCGTCATCACCACAGATCCCGAGAAAGGTGAGCTGCGCGAGATCGTGAAGAAATTCTCCTATGTGTCGTTGCCCATTTCGACGGACGTGGGTGGCCGGTTCTCGGTGTTGAGTGCGGTGGGACTGCTGAGCGCGGCAGTGGCGGGGATTGACATTCACCAGTTGCTGGCGGGCGCGGCGGAGATGGATACGGCCTGCAAGTCGAAGAAGCTGTGGGAGAACCCGGCGTTGACGGGTGCCGCGATGCATTACTTGATGGACAAGGCGAAGGGGAAGAGCATTCAGGTGATGATGCCTTACTCGCATGCGTTGCGGGATGTGGCGGACTGGTTCCGCCAACTCTGGGCGGAGAGCCTCGGTAAACAGATGGATCGCGCAGGCAAACTGGCGCGCACTGGCCAGACGCCTGAAAAGGCACTTGGCACAACCGATCAGCACTCTGTGATGCAGCTTTATATTGAAGGACCGTTCGACAAAGTCATCACGTTCCTGACGGTGGACGAGTTCGCCACGGCGGTGACGATCCCGCCCGCATTCCCCGAGTATGAGGCGATAAAATATCTCGGCGGGCACACGATGAACGAGTTGCTCAATGCCGAGCAGAAGGCGACCGAGTTGGTGCTGACGAGAAACGGCAGACCGAACTGCGCGATTCGGTTGAAGCATGTGTGCGAACGCAGCGTCGGCGCGCTCCTTTATCTACTGGAGATGCAGACGGCCTATGCGGGCGAGCTTTATAACATCAACGCGTTCGATCAGCCCGGCGTGGAACTGGGAAAAACTTTCACCTACGGGCTGATGGGCCGCAAAGGATACGAAGCCAAGCGCCACGAAGTCGAGCAAGCTAGCAAGCCGGATTCAAAGTGGGTGGTGTCAACGTGACCGACGCCGAAGTTCTCCAGATTTTTCGCGAGACGAACGCCCTTTTGGAAGGACACTTCCTGTTGCGGTCGGGCTTGCACAGCAAGACGTTTGACCCCGCACAGTGCCCGGCGTGCCTGGCCGGGACGCCCGTGTGAAACCGGGAAGCTGACGCGAAACGTTATCCTGAGCGTAGTGAAGGATCTCTATGGTTGGTTGGATTATCAAAAAGATGCTGGGAAACAAAAACCAGCGCGAGCTGAAACGGCTCTGGCCGCTGGCGCTCCGCGTCGGCGAGATCGAGCAAGAGTACCAGAAGCTCAGTGACGAGCAGTTGCAGGCCAAGACAGCAGAGTTCAAGGCGCGCATCGAACAGGGCCGCGAGCAGCGCGGAGTCACTGCGTTGCTGGCGGAGGCGCACCGGCTGGAAGCGGCGTTACAGAGCGAGGAGGCCAAGCCGATTCGGCGCAAAGCGCACGAGTTGGAGCTGGAGATTCTGAATGAGTTGCTGCCCGAAGCGTTCGCTGCCGTAAAAAACACCTGTCGTAGGCTCCTCGGCAAGGAATGGCTCGTCCGCGGACATCCGTACAAGTGGGACATGGTTCCATTCGACGTACAGGCGTTAGGCGGAATCGTATTACACCAGGGCAAGATCGCGGAAATGGCCACTGGCGAAGGCAAAACGTTGGTTGCCACCATGCCTCTCTACCTCAACGCGCTCACCGGCTACAACGTGCATCTGGTCACGGTAAATGATTACCTCGCAGCGCGCGACGCCGAATGGATGGGGGAGATTTACAAGTTCCTTGGATTGACCGTCGGCATTATTCAGCACGACCAATCGCCACAAATTCGTCGCGAGCAATACATTTGCGACATTACATACGGCACGAACGCTGAGTTCGGATTCGATTATCTGCGGGACAACGGCATGGCCACCAGCGCCGATACGCAAGTCCAGCGCGGGCATTTCTACGCCATTGTGGATGAAGTGGACTCGATTCTAATCGACGAGGCGCGGACGCCGTTGATCATCAGCGGGCCGTCCACGGTCACCACGCAATCACAGGTTTATGACCGGCTGAAACCTCAAATTGCGGAACTGGTGCGGGCACAAACCATGTTGTGCAACAGATTCATCAATGAGGCGAAGCAGTTGGTCGAAGGCCTGGACGGCGAGAAGTCAGGCAAAGCGGACGGCAACGACGACCGCGAGGCTCGTGCAGGACGGCTGCTGTATCAGGTCAAGCTCGGCACGCCGAAGAACAAGCAGTTGATGAAGATGCTCGAGAATCCCGAGACACGCCAGATTCTCGACCGTGCCGAGTTGGACGTGCTCAAAGATTCCAGCAAAAAGGAATTGATCGATCTGAAGGAGGACTTGTTCTTCACGATCGACGAGAAACAACACGATTCCGATCTAACTGAGAAGGGGCGCATGCACCTGAATCCGCACGACCCTGACGCGTTCGTTATTCCCGATCTTGTGATCGCGCTGCAGGAAATCGACGCGCAGGAACTGCCCGATGCAGAGAAGGAAAAACGCAAGCAGCAGGTCCAGCAGGCCTTCGACGAGCGCAGCGAGAAAATTCACAGCATCTCGCAATTGCTGCGCGCATACTGCCTGTATGAAAAGGACGTCGAGTATGTCGTGCAGGAGAACAAGGTCCTAATTGTGGACGAGTTCACGGGCCGGCTGATGCCGGGCCGGCGCTGGAGCGACGGACTGCATCAGGCCGTCGAGGCCAAGGAAGGCGTTGCCATCGAACGCGAGATGCAAACGCTGGCGACGATCACCATCCAGAATTATTTCCGTCTTTACAGGAAGCTGGCAGGCATGACGGGTACGGCTGAGACCGAGGCGACGGAGTTCCAGAACATCTACAAGCTCGGGGTCGTGGTGGTCCCGACCAATAAACCGTGCGTCCGGTTGGACGAGAACGACCGCATCTATAAGACGCGACGTGAGAAATACAATGCCATCATCGACGAAATCGCCGAGCGGCACGCAAAAGGCCAGCCGATGTTGGTCGGCACCGTGAACGTCGATTCGAGCGAGGTGCTGGCGCGCATGTTGCAGCGACGGGGCGTTCCGCACAGCGTGCTCAATGCAAAATACCACCAACGCGAGGCGGAGATCGTGGCGCGCGCAGGACAGTTCGGCGCGGTGACCATTGCTACAAACATGGCCGGCCGCGGCACGGACATCAAACTCGGCCCCGGCGTGCCGGAAGTGGGCGGGTTGCACGTCATCGGCAGCGAACGCCACGAGGCGCGGCGCATCGACCGTCAATTGCGCGGTCGCTGCGCGCGGCAGGGCGACCATGGCGGCTCGCGTTTTTACGTGTCGCTCGAAGACGATTTGATGCGTCTGTTTGGCAGCGCGCGCATCGGCAATATCATGGAAAAGCTCGGCATGAAGGAGGGCGAGGATTTGCAGCATCGGTGGTTGAACAAGTCCATCGAGACCGCCCAGCGCCGGGTCGAGGAACACAATTTCAGCATCCGCAAACACACGCTGGAATACGACGACGTGATGAATAAGCAGCGCGAGGTGCTTTACGGATTCCGTAACGAAATCATCAATGGGGACAACCCGCGTCAGGCGATCTTCGATATCATCGAGGAGGTCATTGAAGCGCGCGTGGCGAGTTCCTGTCCGGCCGACAAGTTGCCGGACGAATGGGACTACGACGGCCTGCTGCGATGGGCGAACCAGGCGTTCCCCATCGGCCTGCGGCGCGAACAGTTGGAACACAAGACGTCGGAGGAAATCCTCCAGCACATCTCCGAGCGCGTGTCGAAGGCGTACGAGGCAAAGGTGGCGCACGAGAACCCCGACGCGTTGAAGGCGATCGAACGGCTCATCGTTCTCAACGCGCTCGATCGTCTCTGGCAGGAACATCTATACAACATGGACCAGTTGCGCACCGGCATCGGCCTGCGCGGTTATGGCCAGCGCGATCCGCTGATCGAGTACAAGGCCGAGGCATTCGACATGTTTGAAGAGATGATGAGTAGCGTGAAGAACGAGATCGCCAACAATGTGTTTCGCTCGGCCAGCTCGTTGGCGGCATTCGAGAATTTCCTGCGGGCGCTGCCACAGCAGTTCATCGCGCCGGAACTGGCATCAGGCGCGGCGTACAGCGAATCGGTGGCGGTCGCGCAGCGACAAACCGCGTCGGCGAGCCGCGCGGCGCATGACGGCGATGTGGTCGAGGAAGCCATTCAGGAAACCACAGTGCCGATCCGGCGCGACACGCCGCGCATTGGACGAAACGAGCCGTGCCCTTGCGGCAGCGGCAAGAAATACAAGAACTGCTGTGGCCGTAACGCGTGAGCTCTGATCCCGCAGTTGGAGGGTCGGGCTCCAGCCCGACCGCACGAGCTGAGACCAAGCGGCTCGGCTGTAGCCGAGTCCTACGAGTTACGAGAAGTTGGGTTCTGCCGATTGTCACAGGGTTGCTGCTTTCGAGCGCGTTTCCACCATTCAATGTCAGCCAATCGGCATGGCTGGCCCTCGTGCCGCTGCTGTTTGCGGTGGAAGGTTGCGCCGTGCGGCACGCGTTTCATCGCGGTTGCGTAGCTGGGCTCGTTTTCTTCGGCGCAACAACTTGGTGGACGGTGTACACAACTGTGGCTGGTACGCCGCTGCTGCTGGCATTAGCCGGGACAGTTGCTCTTATCGCCTTTCTCGCCCTGTACCTCGGGACATTCTCCGCTCTGTTTGCAATTGCAAACATGATGTTCGATAAATCGAACACCATGGAACGGTCGCCAGCGAGAAATGGGGGTGGGGAGTCGGCAAGGCAGAACCTGATACTGGCGATTCTGGCGACAGCAGGGTGGGTGACGGTAGAATGGATACGCGGCGTATTCCCCCTTGGCGGGTTTCCATTGAACTTTCTTGGGGCAGCGTTGTGGCAATCGGCGCCGTTGATCCAGTTTGCCAGCGTGACAGGCGTGTATGGGGTGTCGGCGCTAGTTTGCCTCGTCAACTTCGCGTTGTACTTCACGCTACGGCGTTTCCTGCGGCAGATGCGTGAACCAGAGACCAAGCAGCAGCCAAGCTGGGAGTTTTACGTGGCGATGGCGCTAGTATGCGCGGCGTTTCTACACGGCTGGCACGAGATACAGCGCGTTGAATCGCGGGAGATATTGCGACTGGCGGTAGTGCAGGGGAACATTCCGCAGACCCTGAAGTTCGAGGCATCGCAAAAACCGATGATTCTAGAGCGATACCGCGTGCTCACGGAAGCGGTGACGATGAATCGCCCCGATCTGATTATCTGGCCGGAGACAGCGACGCCTGACGTATTGCGGCGCGATCCGGAATCATGTGCAGTGGTAACGACTCTGGTGGCGCAGGCGCGGACACCGTTATTCACGGGGACGATCGATGTGGATCGCACCGCGCACGGTGATGTGTACTACAACGCGGCAACGCTTGTGTTGCCCGACGGCACCCTGCAGGACGTGTACCACAAGATTCATCTCGTGCCGTTCGGCGAATATGTGCCGTTGCGCAAGGTGTTGCCATTCATGAAATGGCTTACACCGATTCCGGATAGTTTCGAGCGAGGACAGCGGTACACGCTTTTCCGGGTTCATGACGTGTCGTTCGGCGCGGTCATTTGTTTCGAAGACGTGGTGGCGGGATTGTACCGGCAGTTCGTCAAGCGCGGCGCGGAGTTCATGGTGAACGTGACAAACGATGCATGGTTCAAGACATCACCAGCCGCCGAAATGCATCTGGCCAACGCGACGTTTCGCACCGTCGAAAACCATCGGCCGCTGGTACGCGTGACAAATCACGGCGTGACGTGCATCGTGGACGAGTTTGGTATCGTGCGAGAGCGGCTGGCGCCGTTCACGGAAGGCGCGGCGAATTGGGAACTGTCGGTGCCGCGAGCGCAACCGCAGACGTTCTACACACGATTCGGCGATGTATTCGTGGCAGGTTGCGTGTTGGTGACGGCATTAGGTATGGCGATCGCATTGTTCCGACGGCGGGCGGCACGGGCAACTTGAGGCCTGCGGCAATGTAGGATTTTAGGCGCCCGCAGCAGACAGTCCCGCCTGCTGTGCCTGTCGGAAGAGTAGTCGGACACTGCTCTGTGCCAGCGACATCAAGCCGACGTAGAGGAAACCGACCTGGAACATCAGGAAGAACGGCACCATCGACCACTGGCTGCGATTCACCGCCTGAAACAGCAGGTAGCTGAAGTACACACCGAACGCCAGTTCGACGTATGGCACAAGGCCGCGCAGCGCAAGATACTCCCGTTTGAATACCAAATTGCCGCGAGGGAACGTGCCGTACTTCGGCGTGCGCACAAAATCACTGCGGTAGTTGAAAATCGCTTCGAGCACCGCCCGGGCGTTGTTCACCGACAAACCGATCCCGACTGATATGAGCAATGGGACGTAAAGAAGCCGCTTCCACCACTGGGCGTGGAGTTCCTTCTGCGCGCAGAAGTAAAATGCCGAGATCGAAACCGAGGCCGCAAGAAACAGCGGCACGTCAACCAACATCAGCCTCATCCACAGATTGCCTCCCGTAATCTGGTTGGTGCTGGTGGCGGCTGAGGAATGGAGTAGGAGACATAACACCAGCAGCATCAAGTGTCCGAAGTTGCTCGTCAGATGCACCGTGCCTTCGAACTTGATCTTCCAAGGCAGATGGCTACGCCAGAGGACTGGAAGCATCTTCTTGCAGGTCTGGATTGAGCCTTTTGCCCAGCGATGTTGTTGCGTTTTGAAGGCGTTCATCTCAACCGGCAACTCCGCGGGCGTGACGACGTCGGGCAGGAACCGGAATCTCCAACCCTTGATCTGCGCGCGGTAGCTTAAGTCCAAGTCTTCGGCCAATGTGTCGTGCTGCCAGCCGCCGGACTCTTCGATGCAACGCCGCCGCCAAATGCCAGCGGTACCGTTGAAGTTGAAGAACCGTCCCGACCGCGCGCGCGCCGTCTGCTCGATCAGGAAATGGCCGTCTAGAAACATGGATTGCAGGCGCGTGAGCAGCGAATCGCATTCGTTTAGGTGGCCCCAGCGGGTTTGCACCATACCGACGTTCGGATCGGAAAAGAAATCTATCGTCCGCAGCAAGAAGCTCGGTTGCGGTACGAAATCGGCGTCAAAAATCGCAATGAAGTCGCCTGTCGCTGTCCGCAACCCGTTTTGCAGCGCCTCAGCCTTGAAGCCAATGCGGTTGAGCCGCCTCACGGAGATGACATCGAAACCCTTGCCGCGCAGCTCCGCCGCCTTGCGGTTGACGATGTCCGTGGTTTCGTCGGTGGAATCGTCGAGGATCTGGACTTGGAGTTTATCTGTGGGGTAATCCAATGCGGCCACGGTATCGATCAACCGTTCAGCTACGTACATTTCGTTGTACAACGGCAGTTGGACAGTCACCTTGGGGAGTGGATCCAACCGACCTACTGGCGCCAGCGTCTCCTTACGGTGTTTGTAATAGAGATAGATCATCCAATAGCGATGCAGGCCGTAGCACGCCAACGTGATCAACAGCGCAAAATAGATGACCGTTCCGATTAAATGGACGTATTGCATGTGCTTCTTTTGATCTCCAGCCTCACACTGGCAACCCCGCAACGATGGGCAAAACGACCTTGACCCGCCGAATCCTATAAGCCATGCTGGAACCAAGATTATCAGCGCAACCATGACGAGGAATCAAGACAAAAAGCCTAGACGGAAACCCGCGCCAGCCAAAGTATTAACGCTGGCACAGGCGGCCCGATGGGCTGCAACCATGCATCGTCGTGGGCGACGGATCGTCGCAACGAATGGCTGTTTCGACCTCCTTCACTACGGCCACGTGAATTACCTCCAACGCGCGCGGAAACTCGGCGACCTGCTCGTGGTTGGCCTCAACTCGGACGCTTCGATCCGACAAATCAAAGGTTCGGGTCGTCCGCTGGTTCGCCAGCAACATCGTGCCGCTGTTCTCGCGGCACTGGGATGCGTGGACGCGGTGGTGATCTTCGATGAACGTCGCGCGGACCGTTTTCTCGCCGCCGTGCGCCCTGACGTTTACGTCAAGGCCGGGGATTACACCGCCAAGACGCTCGACGCAGGCGAGCGCGCGGTGCTCACAGGACTGGGCGTCCGGATTCGCATCGTGCCGTTTGTGCGCGGTTTTTCCACCACGGGGTTGGTCGCAAAGATTCGCAAGAGTGGACTGTGAGCCATTAACTATATTAGATATTGAGGTGACATGACTCCATTGCTGGCAGATGTCGGGATACCGATGATCGTACTTCAATTACCGGCAATGGTTGTGCTGCTGATCCCAGTGGTTCTGCTTGAAGCGTTCGTAGTGAATCGCTACCTTCGCATCGGTTTCGCCAAGTGTGCCTCTGGAGTCTTTCGTGCAAACCTTGCGTCCACGCTCTTGGGCTTTCCTCTCGCGTGGGCGCTGATGCTTTGCGTTGAGTTTGCGTCTGGCTTTCTTTTAGAGGGAGCACATCGCATCTTTCCCGCAGTGGAGCGCATCGCCGGCAGCCCCATCTTTGAGGTCGCTTCGCTTCCGTTGTTCGCAGCATGGGTTCCCGGAGAGGAGTTATGGACCATTCCGATTGCAGCAGCGGTGTTGCTGATTCCTTCATTCTATATCTCCGTTTGGATCGAGAGAAAGATTTGTGCGCGCATCTGGTCTTCTGAACCTCCGACCGTTTTGTCATCTGCGCGGAAGGCAGTCTGGCAGGCGAACGTAGTGTCGTATTTATTTCTGTTTGGAGTGGCAGTCTGCTATGAAGTGTATGTCTTCGCCACGAAGGGTTGGCCGAAATGGTAGGATTTGGATCAAACAATTCTGTGCAACCCACCGCTGCCCGCTGACGCGGTTTGGCGTGGCTGACCTCAGATGTTTGCCAAATAATAGACGATTGACAAGCAGGGCACAAGCGCGTACGTTACTGCGTACGACATCGAGAATTCAATATGACAACACTATCTGCCACCGAAGCGCGAAAGAAACTCTATACCCTTGTGGATGATATCTCGCGGTCCCATGAGCCTGTTCAGATCACAGGCAAGCGTCATTCGGCTGTGCTGATTTCGGAAGACGACTGGCGGGCCATCCAAGAGACGCTGTACCTCAGCTCAATTCCCGGGATGAAAAATTCGATCATCCGTGGGCTCCGGACACCCATCAAAAAGTGCCGCAAGGAGCTCGTTTGGTGAGTTGGCAACTGGTATTCACGTCTCAAGCCAGACGCGATGCCAAAAAGCTCGCGAACTCCCGGCTGAAACCACAAGCAGAGCGACTGCTCGACATTCTTAGAAAAGATCCTTACCAAACACCGCCACCTTATGAGAGATTGGTTGGCGACTTGTCGGGCGCATGCTCGCGACGCATCAACATCCAACACCGACTCGTCTACCAGGTTTTTCACGATGAGAAGGTGGTTAAAATCATCCGGATGTGGACGCACTACGAATAACATGGCGAACTTCGATTTCTAGCCGGTTGCGGTAAACTTTTGCTGATGAAACAACTCCTAACATATCTGGCTATCGTATTGCTGGTGGGATGCGCCACCGCCAAGCCGCGCCCGACACCGCTGAGCCTTGCGGATATCATGTCGATGTCCAAGGCGGGGTTGAGCGATGGGGAGATCATTCAACGCGTGGAAGATACCCATTCAGTTTTTAAGCTGACTGCGGATGACGTTGTCCGTCTGCGCAACGAAGGGGTCAGCAACGGCGTGGTGACGTATCTGCTGGATACCTACACACGCGCCGCGATGGCTGAGCAACGCCGGCGTGATTCGGACGAGATTCGATCCCAGTGGGGCTTTTATTACGGCCATCCATACTGGTGATGAACACGCGCTTGTGTTTTCGCCGGGCATCCGTTAGATAATTGGCGTGGGCAGTAGCAGGTTGCGCATTGGTGTGCTGGGATCAGGCAGCGGAACGAACTGCGAAGCGATCATTGAGGCGTGTGAGCGCGGCGAGATTCCGGGCAAGGTCGTGGTGGTTCTTAGTGACATTGCCGACGCGAAGATTCTCGAACGGGCGCGCAAACATGGCATTCCGGCGAAGTTTATCGGGCCGAGCCGGTTTAAGACGAAACTTGAGCCTGAGTTGGAAGAGCAGTTTGCCAAAGCGTTGCGCGATGCGGGTGTTGGGTTAGTGGCGCTGGCTGGTTACATGCGTGTGCTAAAGGCGCCGTTGTTGGAGGCGTTCGCTAGACGGATTATAAATATCCATCCAGCATTGTTGCCGGCGTTTCCGGGATTAAAGGCTTGGGAACAGGCACTGGCCTACGGCGCGAAGGTAACCGGGTGCACGGTGCATTTCGTCGATAAAGGAGTGGACACTGGCCCGATTATTTTGCAGGAAGCGGTGCCGGTATCGCCGGGCGACACGGCGGAATCGCTGCAGCAGCGGATTCAGGTGGTGGAACACAAGTTGTATCCGCTGGCGATTCGGCTGTTTGCCGAGGGGAAACTGAAAATCGCAGGCCGCGCCGTGAGAATTTTGGAGTGAAGACGGCCAGTTGTACGTTCGGCCGCGTGAATGGCGGTAGCCGAAGAAGCAATTGACGCAAGACTGAAAGACGAACGCGAAATTATGGCGAAGACGAAACAGAATACGTTGCGGTTCGGGCTGCCGAAAGGCAGCCTGCAGGAATCCACATTCGCTTTGATGGCGAAGGCTGGCTGGAAAGTCATTACCGGCAGCCGTAGCTATGTGCCGCGCTCTGATGACGCGGAACTTGAGCTGCGCTTGATCCGGGCACAGGAAATCAGCCGCTACGTCGAGCATGGGTATCTCGATGCCGGGATAACCGGGGCCGACTGGGTCGCCGAGAACGACAGCGATGTGAAGGACGTCTGCGAACTGGCTTACAACAAACAGTCAACCAGTCCTGCACGCTGGGTGCTGGCCGTGCCAAACGATTCGCCGATCAAGTCGGTAAAAGATCTGCAGGGCAAACGCGTCGCCACCGAGCTGGTCGGTATGACGAAGCGCTGGTTGAAGAAACATGGCGTCACCGCCGAAGTCGAATTCTCATGGGGCGCCACGGAAGTCAAGGCGCCGGAACTGGTGGACGCGATAGTCGAGTTGACCGAGACCGGTTCGTCGTTGAAAGCGAACAATCTACGGATTGTGGACACCTTGGTCACCAGCTTTCCACAGTTGATTGCCAACAAGGCGGCGTGGACTGACCCGTGGAAACGCAGGAAAATCGACACGTTGGCGTTGATGCTCAGAGGCGCTCTGGTTGCCGGCGAAAAGGTCGGTCTGAAGATGAACGTGCAGCGCAAGAAACTCGATAGCCTGCTGCGGCAGTTGCCAGCATTGCGGGACCCGACCATCTCGCAGTTGTCGCAGGAAGGCTGGGTGGCCGTGGAAACGATAATCGACGAGCGGATCGTGCGCGAAATCATTCCCGCCTTGAAGGATGCCGGCGCGGAAGGCATTATCGAGTATCCGCTGAACAAGGTGATTTACTGAACCGCAGATTCAATCAGGAGGACGCATGGGTTCACTGAGGAAACGACGCAAAGCCAAGATCAACCGCCATAAACGGCGCAAACGTCTTAAGGCTATGCGGCACAAGAAGCGGATGCGCTAAACTAACCGGAGGGCGGAATGTATCCCTCAGTAACATGCGCGAGGGCATTGGCTTTCGTGGTCAGCGGTATGTTGTGTCTCGCCGCGGGCTGCCAAAACATGCCCAAGCACGGCGCGACGACGCCACAAGCGGAGAGTGGTTTCGGCGCGCCGCCGCTGGAGTTGTCGGCCGCTGCAGAACGCCGCGCGGCAGCAATGGCGCATTTTGCCACTGCGACATCCATCGAGGCGAACGAGGGCGTGGATGCCGCGCTGGGCGAGTATCAGCAGGCACTCGAACTCGATCCTAAGAACGTCACGCTGGCCTTGCGTTTGGCGAACATCCACCTCGCGCGCAAGGAGACTCCGAAAGCCATCGCGATCCTAGAGACAACCGCCAAGGCCAATCCGAACGTTGCAGACGCGTGGCTCTGGCTGGGCATAGCGCACCAGTTGAACGATCAGTCGACGAAAGCGATGGCTGCGTTTCGGCGGACACTCAGGATCGATCCCTCGCAACTCGGCGCAACGCGCGCTCTGGTGGATCTCTTGTTGCAGAAGAACCAGACGGCAGAGGCGGCCAAGGTGCTTGCCAACGCCTTCCGCCAACGTTCCGATGACCCGCGGCACTGGGCATGGCTCGGCCGCATTTACACCGAAGCACTGAAACAGAAACCGTCTCTGAGCCCGCACGTCTCGCCCAAGGTTGCGCAGCAATGTTACGAGAAAGCCCGCGCACTGGCGGGCAATGATCCCGATATCCTGCTGTTGCTGGCTGATGCTTATGCCGACAACGACGACTACATCAAAGCCGCCGAAGCCTACGAGCAACTGTTGACCCTTCGGCCTGACATAGCCCGGGTCCGCGAGCGACTGGCGTTGAATTGGATTCGTGCCGACCAAAAGGAGAAGGCAGTCAAGGTGCTTGAGGATATCCTCCGGCGCGAACCACTACGCTACGAGATCTACAACTATCTCGGTGAGATCTACGAAGACCTGGAGCAGGATGATCGGGCCATGATCCAGTACCAGCAATCGCTGGTTGTCAACCCGAACCAGCTCACGCCTTATCTGCGCCTCGCGGTGATCGACATGAAGCAGAAGAAATACGACGACGCACTCCGGGTGCTTGTCACGGCGAAGGAACGGTTCCCGTTAGCCTACCAGATTCCGTACTTCACCGGGTTGGTGCACAGCGAGAAGAAGGAATACGCCCCGGCGGTCGAATCATTCGCCACCGCACAGTCCCTCGCTGAGCAGTCGCCGCAAGAGGCCAAACCCGATAGCGCGTTCTATTTCTATTTCGGCGCAGCTTGTGAGCGGACAGGCGACCTCGACCGTGCTGCGACCTTGTTCCGTAAATCCATCGAGCTGTATCCCAACAACCACGACGCGCTCAACTACCTCGGCTACATGTGGGCGGAGAAGGGGATTCACCTCGATGAAGCGATGAAACTCATCCAAAAAGCCCTTGAGATCGAACCTGACAACGGCGCCTATCTCGACAGTCTCGGCTGGGTACTGTTCAAACTGGGACGAATCGAAGAAGCGCTCGAACCCATGCGACGGGCAGCCGAACTGGAAAAAGACGACGCCACCGTGCTCGATCACCTGGCCGAAGTGCTGTTAAGTCTCGGCCGACGCGACGAAGCGGTGACGACGTTGCGCCACGCGCTGGAAATCGAACCCCAGAACAAGCAGATTGCCGAAAAACTGCAACGGTTGACGGATCGCTAACATGGATACTTCACGCGGGTGTGTGAAATATGCGGGCTAACGTGGTTCAGACAAACTCTGGCTTCGCTTCACGCATCATCAAGGCGCGCACCGCTTGCTTCGCCGGTTTGCCTTCGTAGATGATCGCGTAAACTTCACGCGTGATCGGCACGTCAATCCCGCCGCCACGGGACTGTGCCAGTTGCCAAGCTGACTTCGTCGTTTTAACGCCTTCTGCGACCATCGGCGTGCTTGCCGCAATCTGATCCGGCGTCTCACCTTTGCCGAGCCGCTCGCCGAACCGCCGGTTCCGGCTGTGCTGGCTGAACGCTGTCACGATGAGATCGCCGACGCCGCTCAACCCAAAAAAAGTCTCCGATTTCGCTCCCAATGCCACGCCAAGTCGGGCCATCTCCGTCAACCCGCGCGTGCAGAGTGCCGCCTTCGTGTTGTCGCCGAAACCGATTCCGTCGCACACCCCTGCGGCCAGCGCGATCACGTTCTTCAAGGCGCCCCCAAACTCGACGCCGGCCACGTCGTGATGCGTGTAAACGCGGAACCGCTCGTTCATGAACAACTGCTGCGCCTTCGTCGCCAAGGCCATATCCTGCGAGGCCACCACCACCGCGGTAGGAATGCCGCGACCGACTTCCTCGGCGTGGCTCGGCCCCGACAACACCACGACATCCTTGCGCTCGAGCGTCTCAGTAATCACCTCGCTCATCCGGGCGCCCGTTTCGTTCTCGATCCCTTTTGCCACGTGAACGAGCATCGCGTTGTGCGGCACATGTTCCCGGATCTTCTGACAGATGGGCCGCATACCGTGCGACGGCACTGCCAGCACCACGCATTCCGCACCGCGCAACGCCGCGGCGGTATCGAGCGTCACGGGGATTGTCTCGGGAATCTTCACGCCGGGCAAAAACGCCTTGTTCTCGCGGTCGGTTAGGATCGGATCAACTTCCTCAGCGAGCCGACCCCACAACGTCACCGCATGTCCGTTGCCGTGCAGCAACACCGCCAACGCCGTACCCCAGCCGCCAGTACCGATGACTGTAATCTTCATGCGTTCCTTTTGCCGTTTCGCGGGAGGGCGCGACCCCGCTTGCAGCGGGGCGAGCCGCTGGCTTGCCACGCCGACGGCGTGGGCGCACCGCCTCCGTCTCCGGACGGCGGCTTCGGCGAGGCCGCCCTACCGACGCAGATTTCCGTTCCAGCCAGCAACCGCTGAATGTTCGGCTTATGTTTCCAGATCACCACTGCGCTGAGCATCGTCGTAAATGCGGTAAGCGCGGTATTCTTCGTGATGAACCACGTTGCCAATGGAACCGTCGCCGCCGAGCAGATGGATGCCAGCGACACGTACCGCCAAATGGCGAACACGACGCCCCACACCGCCAACCCGCACAACAGCGGTAGCGGCAGAAACGCCAGCAATGCACCCGCACTAGTGGCGACACCTTTACCGCCCTTGAACCGGAGCCAGCAAGTCCAGTTGTGGCCCGCGATGACACATATGCAGCACAGGATTTGCAGCGCGTCACGGTCGAGACGCGGGAAAAACACGGGTGCGACGAAAACCGGCACGAAACCCTTGGCAGCATCGATCAACAGCACAGTGATGCCCGGGCCTTTCCCGAGCGCCCGCATCACGTTGGTTGCGCCGATGTTGCCACTGCCAATGGTACGAATGTCAATGCCGCGCGCCTTCGCCCACAAGAACCCCGTCGGGATCGAGCCGAGCAGATAAGACACGACCGCGCAACCGATCCAAATAGCTGCCGTCATGCCTGCGACACTATCCAAAATCGCCACACACCAGCAAGCTGGAACTGGAGGGGGCGCGCCATTCAGCGTTTTAGACGGTGCCCACGCAGCAGGAGCACGGGGATATCCACACTGTGCCGGACTTTGCGGACGGCGCTACCGAAAAGTACATCGGAGATGAAACGATGACCGTGCGTCGTCATCGCGATCAGGTCACACTTCCGCGCCTGAGCCAGCTTGATGATTTCTTCGCCGGGGTCGCCAAAGCTGAGAATCGCCTCCACCTCCAGCCCCTGTTTTCGCAATCTCTCGGCCAACTCCTGCAGGTACCGGCGGTCATCACGCACTTCAGGGGAATCCGCCTCCTCGCGGAAGTACCGTGCCGCCCAACCGTCGGCCACGTGAACCAACAGCAGCTTGGATCCGTACTGTTGCGCCAGTGGCACGATGTGATCGAGTATCACCTTGTCGTACTCGCTGCTTTCCACCGGCACCAGGATTGTCTGATAAAAAGTTTTCTTCATCGGTTCCCCCACCAGTTACTGATCGTCTGCGTCAACAGCCAAATGTTTAAGCCGACAACGACCGCCGCCACGGCCCATGCCACTACCTTCACCCATGTCGGGTTCACAAATTCGCCCATCTTGCTGCGACTGCACGTGAACTGCACCAGCGGCACGACGGCAAACGGCAGTTGTATGCTGAGAATCACCTGACTCAGAATCAACAGCTTATAGCTGCCGGCCTCGCCCCAGAGGGTAATGACGATCACCGCAGGCACGATCGCCGCCAGCCGTGTCACCAGTCGCCGCAGCCACGGCTGCAACCGAATCTGCAAAAAACCTTCCATCACGATCTGCCCGGCCAGCGTGCCGGTCAACGTCGAACTCTGCCCCGAACAGATCAACGCCACCGCAAACACCACGCCTGCCGCCGCATGCCCGACCAGTGGAGTCAGCGTTTGATACGCCTGCTTCAATTCCGTGACAATGATCCCGTGCCTATAAAACACCGCAGCCGCCATCACTAGGATCGCCACGTTCACAAAGAACGCGAGGTTTAACGCGAACATGCAGTCAAAGAGATTGAACCGGTTCGCGGAACGGATACCTTGCGGCGTCCGCTCAATCCGTCGTGTCTGCACCAGCGCCGAATGAAGGTACAAGTTGTGCGGCATAACCGTCGCGCCGAGGATTGCCATCGCAACGTATAGATCGGTCGGGCCGCCAGACGGGCCGCTGTGGCCGGTCAACCGCGGTGTTACCAACCCATGCAGCACACCGCTCCAAGCCGGATGCGCAAAGAAGATCTCGATCACGTAACAGAAACCGATCGTTGCCACTAGCGTCACCACAATAGCTTCCAGCCAGCGCATGCCGCGACCTTGCAAAAACAGGATGAGAAACACGTCAGCAGCCATCACGCACACACAAGCCAGCAGGGGCAGTCCCATCAACAGATTCAATCCGACCGCGCCGCCGAGCACCTCGGCCATGTCGCACGCCGCAATCGCAATCTCGCAGAGCACCCACAACGTCAGCGCTACCCGTTTCGGATAATAATCCCGACACGCCTGCGCAAGGTCTCGTCCCGTTACAATACCCAGCCGGGCCGCCAACGTCTGGAGCAACACCGCCATCAGGTTCGACACCAGCAGCACCCAGAGAAGTTGATACCCGAACCGCGCCCCGCCTTCGATGTCCGTTGCCCAGTTACCCGGATCCATGTACCCGACGCTCACCAAATACGCCGGACCCGAATACGCCAGAATCTTTTTCCACAACGACGCGCCTGCCGGTATCGCCACCGACCCGTGCACTTCCGGCAACGACCGCCTCCGCGATGCATCGCCCGCGTGTGCAGCTTGTGTTGGTCTGATGTCTCCCATCCGTGCCCTGTTTACCCCGAAAGTTTACCCAGACACTGTCGGGGATATTCGGGGCTGGCGATGACGATACAACGCCGCCGCCCCGTGTCAACCTGCCAAATCTACCAGACGAAGGGCTATGCTTGCTCAATGAGCCTCTCTCTGCTGCGTTGACGGCTCAAGCTGTTTCGGCCTAGACTACGTATGCATGCCGCTCTCTTGGAACGAAATTCGCCATCGCGCCATCGGCTTTAGCAAAGAATGGAAGGGCGAAACCCGCGAAGCCGCCGAGCTCCAAGGATACTGCCGTCCATGGAAGAGGAACTGACGATTGTGGCTTTGACCCCAACAACTCTGGTTTGCTAGGATCGGCTCTATGGCAAAAACCACGATACCTCAAAACTATCCCCGCGTTGGGGAAGGTCAGAAGTTTGAAGGATTTCTCGATGGGCTATGTATCACTCCACACAAGAGGAAGCTCACTCAGCAAGAACTGCGAGAGATTATTGTAGCGGCCATTGAATATGCGAACCGGAAGTCCAGCCGGGCGATCTTGGATATTCCCGCGAATGTGAGTGACGAAGCGGCGCAGCAAATCTACTTACGAGAAGGCACTAAGCTGTTCGCCTACTTTAAGCGGTATTATGGGGATCCGGCAACAACTGCTTATGAATGCCAAGGACGCCACTACCGGGAAGTGGCCGCCGAACAATTTCATAACCGCACGCTCCAAAAAGAACGGATGAATTCTGGTTGGCGCTACCAGCGAATCGCTTTTCGATGCGCGGAAAGATCGCAACGATTTCACGCGGTGTCCGACATCGGTGCAGTGGAAGCCGATTTCAACGTCGTCGTGGACACCATGAACTATCCAGCGGAGCCGGTTGTAAATATTTACATTTCGGTCAAAAACCGGATCAATACGTTGGGCGGTCAAGATTGGCCAAAAGCAATTTCAGCACTGGAGGAAGTGGCCAAGAATGATAGAAACCGACAGGGGCCGTATTTGTGCGTGTTCGGTATTGCAATGGATCGAGGAGAGCGGATAGTTAAAAGGGCAGCCAAAACGCATATTCCGTATTCGAGCAATACGGAGGTCTGGCTGGCAGATTTCTTTTGGCCCTTTTTTTCCAACCAGAGTTACGAGGAGATCATGCTGGCTGTCTATGACGTGTTTGCCAAACAAGGCATGAGTAAGGAGAATCGCACCGTTGGAATCGCACCGCCACCAGAACTCGTAGAGGCGTTCGGCTCTGAGTGCCACAAGCACGGCCTCATGGATTCGCAAGGAGTGTTTAACGATGCTCACAAATTGGTGAAATTCTTCTGTCAGAAATTGCCGCGAGCGAAAAAGGGAAGTACAAAGAAATAGCGTCACAATGGTCAAGAGTCGCACCAACGGAAACGCCACATGCTTGGTCGTGTGCGGGGATAGCCGTCGAGAGTTATTACAATGGCGAGGCCAGGTAGATCTCATCGTCACCTCTCCGCCTTACGCCGACGCACGACGCAACCATTACGACAGCATCCATCCCGACCTCTTCAAGGATTGGTTTCTCACTTTTCACAAACCCTTTTACGAATCCCTTAAACCGTCCGGCAGCCTCGTCATCAACATCAAAGACAAAGTGGTTAACGGGGTTCGTCACCGGTATGTGTGGCACATTATTGATGCGTTGGCGGAACACGGCTGGTTTTGCATTGAGGATTATCTTTGGCACAAAACAAACCCGATGCCCGGCTACTGGCCAAACCGCCTACGCGACGGCTGGGAATACTGTTTCCATCTCGCGAAGTGCAAGCAGCCCTACATGAATCAAGACGCCGCGCGTATGCCGGTCGGCGATTGGGTAACGACGCGCTTGGCCAAGCTCGGTACTAACGACCTATCGCGCCATAATTCTGCCAACCGCAGCGGATTTGGTCGTGACCTCTCTCGCTGGGTGGGTAAGCAGACCGTTTTGCCATCCAACGTCATCAGCGCCGCGCTCGTCGGCAAAAACAAAGGCCATCCAGCGGTGTTTCCGGTTGATTTACCGGCATTCTTTATCAAACTATTTTGCCCACCGGATGGGTTAGTGTGTGACCCATTTGCCGGCAGCGGCACGACCGGCATCGCTGCCATCGCCCTTTCACGACGCTCTCTGTTAATCGACAATAACCCTTCGTACTGCCGCGTTGCCGCTGAGCGCATCTTGCGTGAGGCGGCAGCTTTGCCGGAACAAATCATCCAGAAAAGAGACACAGAGCGCCGTGGTATTCGCTACGAACCAATCCCTCCGCAGCCGGTCGAGCAAATCTCCTTCTTTGAGAAGCCGCCAGTTTACCGCGTCAAACATGCTGACAAATAATGAAAGGGTCAGTCCTAGAATTGTGACATGACATCGCCTTCTTCCCATTCACGCGATCCCTTGCACGGCATCACGCTGGAGAACATTCTCAATCAACTTGTCCAGCGGCATGGTTGGAGCGAGATGGGACGTCGCATCCCAGTCCGGTGTTTCCAATTCAATCCGAGCGTAAAGTCCAGTCTTACGTTCCTGCGTAAAACGCCCTGGGCACGCCAGAAAGTTGAAGCTTGGTTCATCGGGGACCTTTTGCAGAAATGAAGCGTTAGCGGGGTCAACTCACGACTCTTGACAGCGCATCCAGCGAATGCCGCCTCGACCTAGGAGTCGAGGTAAACCCCGACCCCGAAAGGGATTCGGGGTAAACCTCAGAGTCGGGGTGGTGAATCCCCGTCGCCAACGTCACGTCCCACCCTTGAGAGGCTCTTGCATGTCCGACCATTACCCGCCCGTCCTGCCGCGATTTTGCCGCCAGTTCCCGCCGCCATTCCCCGTGGGGGTGAAAGGGTGGCTATTGTTTCATCGGGCGTTCTTCACGAGGCTTGGCTTCGTTGACTTTTAGTGGCCGACCATCCAGTTCCTTGCCATTGCGATCAGCCGCCGCTTTGGCGGCTTCTGCTTCCGAGCCCATCTCCACGAAGGCAAATCCTTTGGACTTGCCGGTGACCTTGTCCATGATGAGTTGGCAACTGACCACGTTGCCCGATTGCTTGAACAGGTCGAGAATTTGGGCTTCCGTCGTGTTCGGTGACAGGTTGCCTACGTATAGCTTCGTTGCCATGATCTCTTTCTGCTGCGGTAGAAGGTCTCAGTGGAAGTTCCCGATGGGTTCGAGTTTCAGATTGTCACCGAGCAAACATGCTCGCCTGACAATCTACCAATCTCACTGTGAGTGGCTTCTATCTGCCAGCTGGGTTGAGAATAGGCCATGCAGCCTTAAGAGCAATCATAAAAATGGACTTATGTCCGCGATCTCGCCCGCCAGTTGTCAAAGGATCAAAGGGGTCAGTCATTGACTATTGACATATCGGTTGCGGTTGGTAGGTCAGCGGGATCAACTCTCGACTCTTGACAGCGCATCCAGCGAATGCCGATTCATGCCCGCCGCCAACAAATGATACCCGGCACTGATGGGCACCCCCAAGGATTCTCTTTCAATCTGGTCTAGTTTCAGGGGCTCAGGTCGGGGCGGCTGGAAGTATTGATCATGAAGTCGATCACCGCCTCACTCACGTTGTTGGTCTTCAGGTCGATGATTTCGGCCGTACTCAGCCGATAAACCGTACGCGAGTTGCGGATTTGACTGAGGATGACTGTATCGCTGACCCCCGCTTTGGCCAGCGCTTTGATGTCAGAAACACTCCCGGGCTGACCCTGACTGCTGTGCTGGACTGGCTGTGAATTTTGAACCTCTGGTGACGGTGGTGGCGAACTGTAAACCACGGATGGTGAGTAATAGTCCGCGGGCCGCGGATAGTAGTATACAGGCGGGGGATAATCGTAGTCGTAGTAGTACGGCGCGCCGTAATAGGAGAACGAAAACGCCCAAGGATACCACGGACCACCCCAATATCCACCATGGTAGCCACCCGAATATCCACCATGGTAACCACCCGAAGATCCACCGTGAAACCAGCCACCGTTTCCACCGTTATACCCGCCGTGGTAGCCAGCGGCTCCCAGTGTTATTGGCGCAGCCGAGAGGCCGATACAGACGGCCACCGCGATTACCCCGACGAGTTTCGCCGCTTGTTTCATAACGCACCCCGTTCTTTTTATCCAGATACACTATACACCTCACAGCTAAAACTTCAACCTGCCGGCCGGCGATCAGAATTTCTGGCTCATCGTCGCAAAGCGAGGGTCTAAGGGGTCGCCCGTGGCCGCTGCGGCAATGGATTGCCAAAACACACCGGGCTGCGTTATGATGCGCGCCAGCGATAGGAGTCAGCATGGACATCACCTTTGCGTGTGAATCTTGCGGGCAAAGCCTCGTGATCGACAAAGCGGCGATGGGACAACTCGTTGACTGCCCGAAATGCGGTAAATCACTTGAGGTGCCCTACAAGTCCAAAACTTTTGTCGAGGCTGCCACATCGCCAGCATCTGCACCCCCGCTTGAAACAGAACAGTGTCCGTTCTGCGCGAAACTAATCAAGCCCGGGGCTTACGTTTGCAAACATTGCGGGCGTGACCTGCCGCAACTCATGACTCGACAAGTATGCGATCCGGTTGACGGATTGGATACGAAACAGAGAACCCAGCAGATGTCGCTAAAAGAACTGGGGAAGACAGATATGGACATCGCTTTCGACTGCCATGAATGCGGACAAAGACTCGTGATCAACAAGGCTGGCGCAAACACGATTGTGGACTGCCCGAAATGCGGGACGGCGCTTGTCGTGCCCGGCGAGCGAATCCACTAGAACAATCAGAGAACGACATCGATGCCACATCTAATAGGCATGTTGCCAAAATCTCACTCGACCGATGAAGACACCGCCAAATCCTGAAAGGCATGCCCAGATTCAGGCGGAGCTTCGACGGGATTTGGAAATCCGGCAGAAGAGCTATCGAGAGAGGGCGCTCAGGATCTTTCCGCACATCTGCGCCAGTTGTGGACGCGAATTCTCAGGCAAAAAGCTCCGTGAACTGACAGTCCATCACAAAGACCATGACCACAATAACAATCCGAACGACGGCAGCAACTGGGAGTTGCTGTGCATCTACTGTCACGATCACGAACATGAGAAGTACAAGTTGAAGAGCTATGTTGACGCGTCGACACGAGCCGACGGGCCAACGCAATCTCTGATTACCAACCCGTTTGAAAAACTGGATGATTTGCTGAAGTCCAAGCGCAAGAATCCAACCGCAGAGCAGAAATAGGGCGTCAACCCCGACATTTTTGTCGTGGTTGACGCCATTGGGGCAAGACAGTAAACTGCGCGCCGTCCCGAAGGTCTCCAAGGCGAGACGGTAGCTCAGCTGGTAGAGCAACGGCCTTTTAAGCCGTGGGTCCTGGGTTCGATCCCCAGCCGTCTCACCAATCCCTGATTGAGTGATGGCCATCGATTTAGCGCCGATTTACGTTTGTCAGTGAAGCAAAAATGTTCTACTTTGCGGCCCGATGCGTAGAGTCTGGAGCCAACGACGCGCCGACGGGCCGCTGGGGCAACTTGCGAATCCATTTCGGGAGTGGGCGAGACGGTTCGATTCGGTAACGGGACTGTTGATCTGGCTGAACGTGGCGGTGTTCATCCTGCAACTGGCCGGGAGATTGTTTCAGTACCCCCTTATTTATAATCTGTTCGCGTTGAACGCGGAGCAGGTGCGGCGCGGATTCATCTGGCAACCGTTCACGTATATGTTTTTGCACGATCCCGACAACATTTTCCATATCATCATAAACATGTTCGTCCTCTGGTTTTTCGGGCGTGAGGTGGAATACTTTATCGGTACGAAACAGTTCACGTGGTTGTATCTGCTCGGCGGATTGGCGGGCGCGGCGTTGCATCTGGCATTCAACTGGCATTCCAACGTGCCGATCCTAGGCGCGTCGGCCGCTGTGCTGGCATGCGTGATCGCGTTCGCAACGTTGTTTCCGGACCGCGAGATCACGTTGCTGGTGTTCTTCATCCTTCCCGTCACATTGAAAGCCAAGTACATGGCGCTGCTAGCCATCGCATTTGATATCTTTCCGCTGCTCGCGGGCGCCGACGTCGGCGTGGCGCACTTGGCGCATCTCGGCGGGATGTTGGTCGGCTATCTATACATCAAACAACTCGGTTACGGGATGACACCGCGATGGCTGCTTGCGTTGCAACGGGCAGGCGCGGCACTGACCCCGCTAATAGCGGGGTTAAAACCGCAACGACGCAACCTTTCGCCCGATGATTCACGCTCAGAGCGTGATGAATACATGCACGAAGTGGTGGACCCGATTCTGGACAAGATTGCGCGGGAAGGGATGCAGAGTCTGACGCGGCGCGAGCAACAGATTCTGGAATCAGCCCGTGAACTCATTGAGAAGAAGGGGCGATGAACCGCGCAACGCGTCCACGTTCTCCGCGTGCGTCGCCTGCCAAGTTGACAGCGTTGCTGGGTCCGCGTGCACCGCGAGGCGCTGGCGCGCTCGGGGCGGACGCATTGCTAAAGGAACACGGGTTCCGGGAACCGGCCAATGTCCGGAAAGCCATCGGTCAGTTGTACACCGATGATCTTCAACGGCGCGCGTTGTCGAAAATCTTCACGCATCTTATCCATGCCTGCGCGCAGTCAGCGGATCCCGACCGCGCACTACTGAGTTTCGGGCGGCTGGTAGGGGCGCTTCCGAATCCGAGCATGTTTTACCATTATCTGCAGACGGCGCCCGACCGACTGGACATGCTGGTAACGATTTTTGCGCATTCACAGGCGCTGGCGGAGACGTTGGTGCGAAATGCCGATCACTTCCATTTCCTGATCGCCCCGGAAACATTGGCGAAGCCGCGCGAGAAATCGTGGTTGAACGCTGATCTGCGGCGGTTGCTGATGGTGGTGCGTGTGCCCGAACAAAAGTACGACGTGATTCGCCGGTTTCGCCGGCGTGAAACGTTGCGGATCGGCGCGCGCGATTTGCTGGGACGGGCTACGGTTGAGGAGACAACGCTCGAGTTGTCGAACCTCGCGGACGTTTGCCTGCAAGCGGTGTTCGAAACGGCATTGGCGGGGTTACAGGCGCGATTCAAGTTGTCAGCGGCGGCGAAAGAGGAGTCGGGGCGGTTCGCGGTCATCGGCATGGGCAAATTGGGCGGACAGGAACTGAATTATTCGAGCGACGTGGACGTGATGTTCGTCTACGAACAGGAAGGCGATCTAACACCCACGATCAGTCGTCACGAGTTCTTTACGAAATTGGCTGAGGAAATCATCCACGCGGTTGGCGGGACGGGCGCGGAGGGGACGATCTTTCGGATCGACCTACGGCTGCGACCAGAGGGGCGGACGGGACCGCTGGCGCGATCGTTGGAGGGTTACGAAGATTACTATGCGCAGTGGGGCGAGACATGGGAACGGATGGCGCTGGTCAAGGCGCGGCCGGTGGCGGGCAATGCGGCGTTGGGCGACCATTTCATAAAGATGGTACAGCCGTTCGTGTACGCGCGGTACGCGAGTGAGAATGTCGTCCAACAAATGGCGGTGCTGAAACGACGGATTGAGAATGAGATCGTCGGTGCTGACCTGCTCACACGGCACGTCAAGCTCGGTATCGGGGGTATCCGCGAGATCGAGTTCATTGTGCAATCGTTTCAGGTGTTGCGCGGGGCGCGGATGATGGCATTGCGGGAGCGGAGCACGTTGCGGGCGTTGACATTACTGGCGCGGCACAAATTGCTGACGGAACCGGAAGCGGCGGCGCTGGCCGATGCGTACCGGTTCCTGCGAAACGTCGAACACCGGTTGCAGATGGAAATGGAATTACAGACCCATACGATTCCCGACGAGGAGCGCGCGCTGGTGCGGCTGGCGCGGAGCCTTGGATTCGCGTCGGTGGAAAAGTTTTTCGCCTCGCTGGAAGCGCGAACGGCCGCGGTCAGACGGATTTACGAGGGTGTATTGGCGGCGGCGGATGCGGAGAATCCGGTTGGAGACAACTGGCTCGCGCCAGAGCAACTACCGACTCTGCTGACCGCCTCGGGGTTCACGTCCGTGCCCGAGGCGGTAAAGAGTATTGGGGGGTTGCTCGATGGGCCTGGGTTCGGACATGTGTCGCAGCGGACAAAGGATTTGTTTGGCGCGTTGTTCCCGAAACTGCTGGCCACGGCGGCAACGGTGGCGGACCCGGACGGGGCATTGCTTCGGTTCGCCCGGTTCGTCAACGCCTACGGTGCCCGGGGATTGCTGTACGAGACGTTGGTGAATCATCCCAAGCTCGGCGAGATGCTGGTGCGGCTCGGCGATGCGAGTCCGTTTCTGTCCGATGTGATGGCCAACCGACCGGAGTTGTTCGATGAGATCAGCGAGAGTGGGCTGTTGATGGAGCCGAAGATTTTTGAGAGGATGTGGCGCGAGCTGACGGCGGCGCGCGGCGGGGACATGGCGGAACGCGCGCGAGTGTGGAAGCGCGCCGAGTTGCTGCGGATTGGCATCGAGGATGTGATGGGGTTTGTGGACATGGAACAATTGCAGCAGGAGATGACAGCGCTGGCAGAGGTATGTCTCCGTCTGGCTGTGGAAGAGGAGCGGCGCAGACTGAAGTTGGAGGATTTTCCGTTCACGGTCATCGGAACAGGGAAGTTTGGCGGATTGGAACTCGGATATGGAGCCGACCTCGATGTGTTGTTTGTCGGCGGCATGGAAGACGCCGGCCACGCGCGTGCAAACAAGCTGGCGGCAAAGGTGGTGGATTTCATGACGCGACCGACGGGCGCCGGCACGTTGTTTGCTGTGGACGCGCGATTGCGGCCAGACGGCGAGAAAGGGCCGCTGGCCAGTTCGCTGGCGGCGCATCGCGAGTATTACGGGAAACGCGCGCAACTCTGGGAGCGACAGGCGCTGATCAAGGCGCGATGGGTGGCCGGCGACGCGGCATTGGGCGAACAATTTATCCAGATGGCGCAGGAAATTGTTTATGAACACGCGCTGACGCCGGAGGAACTGGAGGAGATTCGGCAGATGCGACAGCGGGTGGAGACGGAACGCGGCGATCAGAACCATGTCGAGCTGGAATTCAAAACGGGGGCGGGCGGTCTGATGGATGTGGAGTTTGTGGTGCAGGCGCTGCAACTGCGTCACGGTCACGCACAGCCGCAGTTGCGGACCGCGCACACGCTGGCGGCATTGAACCGGTTGGCGGGCATCGGAGCCATCGATGAGGAAGCCAGTTACCAGTTGCGGCGCGGCTACCAGTTCCTCCGTCGCATCGAGTTGGCGTTGCGCCGCGTAGACAATACCAGCGTGTCGCAGATTCCCAGTGACGAGCACGAGCAATCGGTCTTGGCCAAACGTTTGGGCTTCGCCACCACTGCCGAGTTCCTCGGCAATTATCGGTTGCTCACTCAACATATTCGGGCGCTGTACGATCGCCTATTGGCACCGGCTGCGTGACCGCGGCGCAACGGAATCACAGTGAGAATATAGTTTGCATTCTCCACACCACTTGGTACTGGTAGGTTTAGGAGACGTAAATAAAGGGACGGTAAGCAGTGATGGCCGCAGCAAGACGATTGCGAGTGCTAGTTGTGGACGACCAACCGGCGGTGCGTGATGTGGTCGGGGATATGGTGCAGTTTACCGGTCATGACGTGATTGGCGGGGCAGCCGATGGAATCGAAGCTGTAGAGCAGGCACGCCGATTGCATCCCGATGTCGTTATCATGGACGTGGTCATGCCACGAGCCAACGGGATCGAGGCGATGCGCACGATTCTGGCGGAGAAGACGGCGGCTGGTGTGCTCCTGATGTCCGGCGAATACCACTCGCACGGGATGACCAAAGAAGAACTCATCAAAGCTGGCGCTGCGGCATTTCTCGAAAAACCATTCAGTTTGAACGACCTTACCGTGTCGATGGAGAAGTGTGCCGGCGGGCCTGTCGCCTGAACGTGGCAGGCAACTTGCCGAGGTTCCGCCGTTTCCCGTCCTAGCTTGGATATTTCATACGGGCGTGTGAAATATGCGGCCTAGATTGACTCGTGTTCGATGGTAGCGAGCGCGACGGCGGCTGCGGCAGATTCTGCCTGTTTCTTGCTGGAACCCCGGCCGCGCCCGATTTCTCTTCCTTGCCACTCCACCACGATCTCGAAATACTTGTTGTGGTCCGGACCTGATTCGCAGACGACGCGGTAAAACGGATTAGCTGGGAAATGCGCTTGAAGCAGTTCTTGCAGACGACCTTTGGGGTTTTCGCGAGGGCTTGTCGCATCAAGCTCGGCAAACTCATTCTTGAACTGCGCGAGAATCAATTTCCGCACGGCGCGCAATCCGCCGTCGAGGTAAACGGCACCCAGCAACGATTCGTACGCGTCAGCGAGATTGGAGAGGCGGTCGCGGCCGCCGCTGGACTCCTCGCCTTTGCCGAGCAGCAAATACTTGCCGAGATCGATCGCCCGCGCCCGTCTATATAGCGTGTGGCGGTTTGCGAGATGAGCGCGCAGTTGCGTCAGCACACCCTCGGGTTGCAACGGGTAAAGTTTGTAAATGCGGTCGGTCAACACCAGTTGCAGCACGGCGTCGCCGAGAAACTCCAGCCGCTGGTTGTGACTGTTGCCTTTAGCGCCATTCTCGTGGGCAAGCGACGGATGGGTCAATGCTTCGTGGAGGAGTTCGGGAGTCTTAAACGTGTAACCGATGGCGGCTTCCAGTTTCTGAAGATGCATGGTTCTACTGAAATTTCTGCAGTGGGAGGCTGGCGCAAGACCCGGTCCGCCACAACGGGCGAGCCTTGAGCGAACGTCCATCTACGACAGGCAACTTACCAGCCCTTATGCGAAAAAGCGAGTTGAAAATCAGCATTCACCCGGCTTTCCCAAGAGTTGCGCGAGGAATGCGTTGGCAAAGCGCATGGGATGCGAGTAATGTGTGTCCACGTGTTGCAGATTCGTCGCTAATAGTCGCGAGAAGTGGCGAAGGAGCTTTCTTGAAGAAAACGCTTCTACTAGGATTAACATTCGCGCTCGGCGTGGCGTTGTTGGCCTTCGTTGGCTAGCAAGTCGCTGCATTCCTGAACCACCTTGGGGAACGTCCGATTCGCATTGTCACCGAACGAGTCTTATTCAGCGTGTTTCTCTGTATGCATCAGCACTGAAACCGACGCCTTCTCACAGCTTTTATACAGAATAATTGACACTACCTCAGCGTCGCCCGGAACGGGGATGGAAGCGATAGTGAGTGTCTTTGAGACGTCTCTGATCAACGTGGGTGTAAACTTGTGTGGTGGAAATGTCGGCGTGCCCCAGCATTTCCTGGATGACTCGCAGATCGCCACCATTTTCGAGAAGATGCGTCGCAAAACTGTGACGCAACGTGTGCGGCGTGATGTGTTTGGTAATGCCTGCTTCGCGGGCGTATTTCTTGACGTGATGCCAGATCGTCTTGCGATTGAGCGGGCCGCCGCGCGTCGAAAGGAAAATCTCGCCGCGCTGTCCACGTCGCGCGAACGAAGGGCGCGCCTCTTGCAGGTAACGACGGATGCAGGCTGCGGCTTGTTTGCCAACCGGCACGATGCGTTCCTTGCTGCCTTTGCCGACAATCCGCAGGAAGCCCGCGTCGAAATTAACGTCGCTCAGGGTAATCTTGGCGACCTCGCTCACGCGCAGTCCGGTGGCGTACATGAACTCGAGCATTGCCTTGTCGCGCAGACCGAGTCGGGTGCGTGTCACCGGCACAGCGAGCAACCGGTCCACCTCATCATAGGTCAACACGTTGGGGAGCGTTCGCCACAGACGGGGCGAATCAACCGATTGCGTTGGATCGTCTGCCAGCAATTTCTCGCGGACGAGGAACCGGCAGAACATTCGGAGCGTCGAGAGTTGACGGGCCAGGCTGCGCGCGCTGACATCGTGTTTACGCCGGTCCATCAGAAAATCCGTGATGTGCTGGCACTTAACGCGGTTCATCTGGCCGATGCCACGACACTGGATGAACTCGACGAACTGCGCCAAGTCCATGCGGTAGGCAACGCGCGTGTTCTCCGCCAAGCCGCGTTCGACGGTCAAATAATCCAAGAAAGCATCCACCAAATGCTGCACGCGTATATTCCCTTTACCGATGTCCAGTATAGCTTATCTGGCCTGCGTAGAAAGCCGGTTTCGGGGGCGCGCAGATCAGCGGGCGGATCATTGCGAAGTATTCTGGGCGCGCAAAGCGGCGTTCTCGGCACGGAGAGCGTCATTCTCGTTTTGCAGTTCGCTAAGCGCGTTGTTCATCTCAGTCATTTGCGAGTACACCGCGCTATAATCTATGTTTGGAGTGGCTGTGTTGAGTGATTCCTGCATTTGGGTGACGACCGCTGGCTGCATGGCGTTATTGGGGACGGCTGATGCGAGTTGGCCCTTGAGGTTGCGAATCGCGGTCTGGTGTTGGGTCTTGGCCTGTTTCAGTAAGTTGATTTGATTGAGTACTTCGGCCTTGTTGTCGCTGGCTTGGCCCATTACCCGCTGTGCGGCTCGCGTCCATGCCGTCTGACCTTGAGTGCCGCCTGTCAGACTCACGACGCTGACAACCAGACCCGCTACGACGATAAAGAAAAGGCCGGGGCCGACACCCGAAACGATGGTTGTGGAAACTCGCGCCCGCGCATCTGATGCAGTTTTGCCAGTTGTGATGCCGAGGAGAAAGAGTTTGTAGCCCAAGAATCCGAGGTAGATGCCCGCTATGACGAGCAATACGCGCTCGATGGCCTTCCAGAATGCTGGATCTGTTAGAATGTTCATATTGGGAGACTGGATTGCGATAGAGCACTGAAAAGTGCTTTCATTTGTGTGAATGCTAACGTTTCACAGGCGCGTTATCAAGGCGGAGTTTCTTATCTACCTTTTCAACGGCCGACCGGCGTTGGAGAAAAGGCATTCGACTTGCCGCTGCGTTTCGGTTAGAAGAATCGGCCATGCTAGCGAAGGTCAATTCAGCAGCGGTTCTGGGCATCGATTCATATCCCATCGAGATCGAAGTCAACGCGGGTTGGGGCCAACCGATGGTGATCATTGTCGGGTTGACCGACGCGGCGGTCAAGGAATCTCGCGACCGCGTCAAGACCGCTATCGAGAATAGCGGGTTCAAGTATGTCATGGGACGGACAACGATCAATCTCGCGCCCGCCGACGTGAAGAAGGAGGGGCCGAGTTTCGATTTGCCCATCGCCGTCGGTATTCTTGCCGTTAGCGAGCAGATTGTGGCGGAAAAACTCGATCAACTCACCATCGTCGGCGAACTGGCGCTCAGCGGCGAGGTGCGGAGTGTCAACGGCGTTTTGCCGCTGGCGTTGTGTGCGCGCGCGCAAGGTAAACGTGGGCTGGTGGTGCCGGCCGACAACGCGCCCGAGGCCGCGGTCGTCCAAGGTTTGGACGTTTACCCGGCGAAAAACCTGCGTCAGGTCGCAGAGTTCGTCGCCGGCAAACGCGAGATCGCGCCGTTGCGGGAAGACCCGACGCAGATTTTCCAGCAGCAACGCCGGTACGAGGTGGATTTTGCAGACGTGAAAGGGCAGGAGACCGCCAAGCGCGCTCTCGAAGTGGCGGCGGCTGGCGGACACAATGTCTTGATGATCGGGCCGCCGGGCAGCGGCAAGACATTGCTCGCGCGGCGCGTACCGACGTTTTTGCCGTATGCTACGCTCGAAGAGGCATTGGAGATAACGAAGATTCACAGCATTTGCGGTTTGCTGCCGAAAGGCCAAGCGTTGGTGGCGACGCGGCCGTTCCGGTCGCCGCATCATACGACCAGCAACGCGGGATTGCTCGGTGGCACGGCCAATCTTACACCCGGCGAAATCAGTCTGGCGCATCATGGCGTATTGTTCCTCGACGAGTTGCCGGAGTTTCACCGTGACGTGCTAGAGGCGTTGCGAGAGCCATTGGAGGAGGGGAGAGTGGTGATTTCGCGCGCAACCGGCACGATGACGTTCCCGTCGAGTTTCATGCTCATGGCGGCGATGAACCCGTGCCCGTGTGGATTCTATGGCGATTCGAAGCGCGAATGTCGTTGTTCGCCATCAATGATTCAACGATACCGGAACAAGATCTCCGGGCCGCTGCTGGACCGGATAGACATCCACATCGATGTGCCGGCGGTGAAATACAAAGAGATGGCGGGCGAAGCAACAGGCGAGCCGTCAGAGAAGATTCGGTTGCGGGTTGAGGACGCACGCGCGATTCAACGGCGGCGGTTTGCGGGCCGGGATTCCGTTGCCTGCAATGCGCGAATGACGCCAAAAGACATCAAAAAGCACTGCGGACTTGATAAGGAAAGTCAGGAGTTGTTGAAGATGGCGATGACGGAGTTGAACCTGAGCGCCCGGGCCTACGACCGCATCCTGAAAGTCAGCCGCACGATTGCCGATCTCGACCACTCGGAGGCAATCCAGTCACAACACATCTCGGAGGCCATCCAGTACCGCTCGCTCGACCGGCAATTGTGGGTGTAGCAAGACGAACGGCTGGAGACAGCCGTCCCTACCGGGAGAGAAACACAGGATTGACGTATTGCTGCGTCCAGCAGTTTTACTCGGGGCGATGGCCATCAGTTCGGTAATGGTTGTTCAGTGGCTGCCTTGGAAGAATCTGCCTCCCCTCGACTTGTCGGCATGTTCACATTCGGTACACGCTACGAGCATTACAAACGCCAGTAGTGGGAAATGACATCGTGAGCGAATCACGTCCAACAACCATTAAGCCTGAGCCTGTAAAGAACAAAAGGCCTCCGTTGCGGACGGTTTTCTACTCCTGGCATCCTCCCCCGAAGACATGGCTCCACTTGGCTGACAACGGCTAGCAGCCAGTATGTTTCACCTTCCGTACAGTTTATTCAGCAACTCGGCGAGGCGGTGGCCGGCAAGAACAATTTGGCGGCGCGCTGTGCTCACGGATTCGGTGACGTACTTCTCTTGCAACTTGATGTCCCGGGCACCGTACGGTTCTCCCAGGGTGCCGTACACCTGCGCGCAGGCGATTTCGTGCGTCTCCAGCGCCCATTTCTTCGCGTCAAACTGCAGATCGGGTTTGACAGGCGCGTAGGGCTGCAACTGCTTCATCCATTCCTTCATCTCCGGGCTGTCCACTGCGTTCGTTTCGCTGAGTGCGGGGCTGGCCTTGACCTCGCCGTTCTCGTAGAATCGCCGATACGCCTCGTCCCAAAACGTGTGAAGATTCGGCCATTGTGTGTCCGCGAGGTTGGTCACGCTGATGCCATTGCCGCCCGCATCGTCCTTGTATTTGTCGTCCGGTTTCGGATGGGGATTGTAGCGCGCGGTGGTGTGCAACGGCTGGTGGACATCGCCCACGAAGTGCATGACCAATGCCAGCGCCACGGCTTCGTTCGGTACCAGCGCGTCGGTCTCCTTGTTCTTAATCAGGTCAACGCAATGATTCAACGCCGTAATGACGTCGCCATTCGTTGTGGTCAATGCGGCCGGGTGCGCGAGCACATCGGGATCGGTCTGCAAACAGCTGATGTCGATGTAGTGCCACGGTCTGAACTGGCCTTGAAATGGTGACTTGGATTTCCTGTCCTTGATGTCGTCGGCCCAGCAGCAGATGTTGACGCCATTGTACGGCACGCCGTCCTTCTGGATCTTGCTGGCCAATTCATCTACGCGTGCGCGGGCTTTGTCGTTGAGACGGTCGTACGCGATTTGCCCAATGATCATGTGGCCGGTGCCGTCCCAAGCGCTGACGTTGAACATTCCGCTGATTCCCAACAGCCAGGTGAACGCAAACAGCATTAAGTTTCTTATCTTCATAATGTCGCCTCCGTATCGTGGGTTCATGACCAACATCTGCAACCAATGTACACATTTAGTATCAGGCGTAACCCGCCGGTGCGCAAGTATAAAACAAATGATGCAGCAGGCCTCGTCTTTCATGTGCTCGGCTGCCACTGAAAACGAAAGTAAATGAAATGCTGCTCCGACCGCCAAAGCGTGATGTGAGTCTCTCGGCAAACCTTCGCCGCCCCAATTCTGCCCGATGGGAAACAGGAAGGCCGGGTCGGTTCCCTTTTTCTTATCCTCTCGGTCATGTTGTTATGGTACTGTCGCGACGTGTTGGTTCGCAACGTGATTCTGGATTGGTCTGGCACGCTGGTTGATGACCTCATGCCCGTGTTCAAGACGACCAACCACGTCTTGGAAGCCTGCGGCTGTCCGCCCATCACGTTGCAGGAATTCCGCGCGGAGTTTTGTCTGCCCATCCGCAAGTTTTATCAACGTCGCATCCCGGGTATTCCCCAAGCGACACTCGAGAAGATTTTCTTGGCGCAGTATCCCGAGTGGCGGGACGATATCAAGCTACTGCCGCACACGTTAGGTTTTTTGCGCTTCTGCGCTCGGCGAGGTTTCGGAGTATACATCGCCAGCACGGTTGATCGTGCGACTTATCATTATCAGACCAAGCGATTCGGCATCGAAGATTACATCACCAAACCGTACATAGGCATCGAAGACAAAACACAACAGATCCATCAGATCCTCCACGAAAATGCGCTGGTCCCCAGTCAAACCTTGTTCGTCGGCGACATGGAACACGACATCGAGGCGGGCAAGGCGGGCGGCGTGCACACCTGCGCCGTGTTGACTGGATACAATCACGTCGAAAAACTGCGGGCGATGTCGCCGGATCTGATTTGCGAGCATCTCGGCGAACTCCAGCGCACTCTGGTCGAGAGGGATCACGCCGACGCCCAGCGCCAGCAACGACCAAATCGCGGGATAGGAGGACCGGACTCGGTGCGCGGCGATGGTAAACCAAAGAAGCAGCGGGCTAGGCCGTGAAGGCCAGTGGGGAAACTTTTGTCTTGATTGGCTCCTTCAATGGGTGACCCTAAACCTTTCCGTTCTCTCGGCAAGAGGATGGGACAGCTGTTCTGTGCGGGTTGACACGGACGCCCTGCATGCACTAGGCTGCTGCTCCCAACAGGATGAGCACAGCGTCCAGCAGCCAGCGACTTCAGTACCCGGCGGGTTTCCGTGCCAGGCGCGGCCTGAACTGGGTCATTCTGGGAGCGATGTACGCTTCCTTTTACTTGTGCCGCTACAACTTCCGATTCGCCACCCCGGGCATGGAGAAGGAGTTCGGCTTCAATCACGCCGATATCACCAACATGCTCAGCGCCTGGTCGATCGCATACGGTTTTGGCCAGCTCATCAACGGTTTGATCTGCGACCGCATCGGTGGTCGCACCTCAATGATTATCGGCGCTGTGGGCACTATCGCCATCAACCTCATCTACGGCTTTGCATCGTTCGCAGGCACCTTTTCGACCTTTGCACTCATTTGGCTCTTCAACGGCTATGTTCAATCCTTTGGCGCGCCGGGCATGATCAAGATTAACGCTGCCTGGTTCAACCGCAGCGAGCGCGGGACCTTTGCGGGTATTTTTGGTTTCATGATTCAGTCGGGGCAGGTTGTAATCAACTGGCTGGCACCGTTGATCCTTGCAGGTTTTACCATCGGCGCACTTACCGTTGGCACCAACCAATGGCGCTGGCTTTTCCGCATTCCGCCCATTCTTACCGCCATGGTCGCAGTGCTCGTGGCGATCATTCCGCGCGCAACCCCCGAAGAGGCGGGCTATCCGGGATGCATCAAAGATGACAGCGACAACAGCGCCGGCGATGCCGCCAACGTGCGAGTTGGCATCAAGGAATGCTTCATCACCATCTTCCGCCACCCGCTGGTCTGGTTCTATGCTCTGGCCTATGCCTGCACTGGCGCTGTTCGCCATAGTTCAGACCAGTTGTCAGTGCTCTATTTTACAGACCATCTTAAGCTCGACTTGGCCAGCAAACCGTCGGTGTTCGTCTGGACGATGGTCATTGTGCCGCTGGTCGCTGTGGCAGGATCGATCATCTCGGGTGTTGTTTCTGACAAGATCTTCCGTGGCCATCGTTCACCCGTGGCAATGGCCCTTTACTTTATTCTGAGCGGTGTCCTTGCCATCGCCTCTGCGATGATGTGGTTGGGCATGCTCGAGGCCAACACCACTGGGCTTCTGCTAAGCTCGGGCGTTTTGATTCTTGTTTCCTTTACCGTTAATGCGACCCACTCAATTGTCGGGGCCGCTGCGCCGATGGATATTGGCGGCCGGCGCATGGCGGGATTCGCCTCCGGCGTGATTGATTCGTTTCAGTACTTCGGAGCGGCTGTGACCTTGCCAATTACGGGATGGTTGCTCGTAAAAGTCGGCTGGCATGCATGGTTCCCAAGCATGGTGATCTTCGGTTTTATCGGCGGTGGCGCGATGCTATTAGTCATGCGCAAGCAACGGCGGCTGGCGGCTTTGCCAGTCGCCCCGGCTCAAAACAGGGATTGAAACGTCGGCGCACGCCGAAACAACCGCGCAAGACCGGTTGATTACCGAGATCCCCTTGCCGAGGGCTTCGGTAACAATCACCGACGAGGGGCTGGGGTAGGAGCAGGCGTGCCGCAGCGGGCCGCGTGTGGCTCATGACCGAAGTCGAGCGTGTGCGCCCCGAGCACAACTGGAATCCGCCGGTTGATCGCTGACCGCTTCAGGTTTCGAAAAATCCGCCGTTGCATCGAGTGTTGTATTTGCTATACTCTCGGACATGTGAGGGGTAAGACCGATGGCGGTCCAAAATCGAATCGTCAAGATCCAGAAGCGCAACCGGGCGCTCGTCAACTTCGACGTCGGCCACGTCTGCAGCGCCATCCTGCGAGCCACAGAATCGATCGGTGGATTCCAACAGGATTACCTTGACGGGGTCAACGACAGGATTTTTGAAGCGTACGGCGCCGACGCCAAGATCGCTGAATTTCTCGCCGACGCCGTCGTGGTTTGTCTCAATTCGAATCGAGAACATCTGATCGCCAATTTTCCGCCATCCATCGAGGACGTCCAAGATGCAATCCTGCACATCCTGCACAGCTACGGGTTTCAAAACACCGCCGAGGTTTACGAGTGTTACCGGTGGGGGCGACACTGGCTGCGCGAAGGCGCGATCACCGAGACGCAGTTCGTCGGCAACGGATTCCCGAAGAAACGCATGGAACAGGTGCTGGAGTGGAACCGTCACCACGGATGCGGCACGGTGGCGGGCCTTAATGAAGTGGTGCGCAGCGGCCGGATCAAGGCGCTAGTGGACGAATCCCTAGCATTATACGAGTCGGCAGTTGACGAGGCGGCGCGAAGAGCCATGGCGCGGCTCAACGCCGGCGACCGGATCCGGATGGTATGGGCGACTGGACCGAGTTCGTCGGGCAAAACGACCACCACCGTCAAGCTAATGCAGCGGCTTGAAAAGCAAGGGTTGCGGTTCCTGACGCTGAACTTGGACGATTACTTCTGGTCGCTGGTCGAACATCCGTCGGACTGGATCAACGACCGCAACTTCGAAACACCGGAAGCGCTCGACATCCAGTTGCTCAACCAACATCTCAAGGAGTTGCTCGATGGTAAGGTGATCGAGAAGCCCGTGTATAGTTTCAGGCAAGGCCGGCGAGTCGCTTCGAAGCGCGTCCGATTGGAGAAGGATCAGATTCTCTTGCTTGATTGTCTCCACGGGTTGTATCCTCCGGTCTCCGAGGGCATCGACCCATCCAGCCAGTTCCGTCTTTACATCGAAGCGCTTCACATGTTGTATGAGGGCGATGGGAGCAGCCAACGACTGACGAAACTCGCGGATATCCGGCTGATGCGGCGGATGCTGCGCGATTCGCAGCACCGGAACCACAGTCCGCTCTCTACCATGTTGCACTGGCATTACGTGCGGAAGGGAGAATTGTTCAGCATTGTCCCGCTGATGGGGCTGGCTGACTACGTGATCAACAGCGGGTTTCCGTTCGATCTGCCGGTGCTCAAGGCATTCTTCAGCGGCGAGGGCGGGCTGTTCCCATCGCACGAGGAGGTGCAGAAATATGGTGGTTTCCTTGACGCGCAGATTCGTTACGACCGCATCAAGAGGGTCCTCGAATCGGTCGAGGGCTTGCCCAAACACGAAGCCACCGATCCGGGCGTCATTCCGGGCGACGCAGTCATCCGTGAGTTCATCGGCGGTTCCACCATCGACATCCCACACAACGAATAATTGCCACTAAGCTTGCGCGACTCCTCGGCCTCTTGCTGGCGCCCCCTTCCGGCCTGCTTCGACCCTATCCCCGGCGCTTAGCTCGGTGTCATTTCTTTACGGAATTATCCCCTTGACATACGGTAGGAATTGTCATATATTTGCACCATGAAAACAAGCATAACGATTCGAGACTTTTTCAAGCAGTTCCCGAATGACGAGTCCTGTTTGAAACACATCTTTGAGATTCGCTTCGGCCAAGGCCACGAATGCCCCAAGTGCGAGCGCAAGGCGAACTGGTATCGCATTAAAGCGGAACGCGCTTACTCCTGCCAATGGTGCGGGCATCATATTCACCCTACGGCTGGCACGCCGTTCGAGGACACGCGGACGCCGCTGCAACTCTGGTTCTATGCGATTTACCTCTACACAACTTCCCGCCACGGTGTTCCCGCGAAGGAACTGGAACGCCAACTTGGTGTAACTTACAAGACAGCGTGGCGCATGGCCGACCTTCTTCGCCAGCACATGGCAGAAGTGGACGGCGAGTTTCCTTTGTTCGGCGACGTTGAAGTTGACGAAACACTGGTTGGCGGTCGGCACCAAGGCAAACGCGGACGCGGCGCGGTTGGGAAAACCATCGTATTCGGGATGCTGCAACGCGACGGACAGGTAATGACGAAGGTTGTCCCGGACGTGAAACGCAAAACGCTTCACTCTCTGATTGAAGGAAACATTGCCAACGGTTCTACGGTTCATTCCGACGAGCTTCACTCGTACAAGGGACTCGACAAGAAAGGCTACAAGCACCAAACCGTAGATCACGGCGCAGGTGAATACGTAAACGGCGAAACGCACGTCAATAATCTTGAGAACTTCTGGAAACACTTCAAGGGAAGCATTCGCAGCACCCATATTCATGTGTCCAAGAAACATCTGCATAAGTACGCCAAGGAATTTGAGTATCGGTTCAACTCCCGCCAGAACCCTTCCGTGATGTTCCCCGCTTTGGTTTCTGGCTTTTCAAAGCCATAGACTTGATGACGCCGTGAAAGTGATGATGACTGGCGCGAGGATGCGTCCGCTCACGCTCCTTGATGAAGTGCTCTAGCTTGTTCTCCGCTTTGGCTTCTTTGAGGTGCATTATTGTGCCTAATAGGACAGCAAAACCTTTAGAGTTTGACGTTTTGAATTGTCTGAAAATATGTCAATTTGCATCGGCAGCATTGGATATACGTAATTCTTTTCAGCAGTTGCCGTGACCACAAATCCAAGGTGTTCCAGCATTTCTTGAGTAACAAATGACTTTGATGAATTCGTCGAGATTATAAATGGTGAGGCAGAAAAGGCATCGTTCCATGGGATGCGATGCTCAGACGTGCACATCCACGATGAGACACCCTCTAACTTCTGCGGCTTATTATGTGTTACATTCAGAAACCTATAACCCGGAAATGATCGCCAGTGATCAGAATAAACAACATTCGTAGTCGCAATTGGCATCATTAACTCTATTGTTACGCCAGAAGCTGTGTCCTCCCCCCTGTTAAAAACTATCATATCAATTTGTCTTGTTGTTGGAAGTTCAATCACCATTCCGTTTGTTACTTCTAATCCATTGAGTTGGAGATCAAATCTTGGTTGTCTGGATTCCATAGCTGCGACATGTTGGAAAAGCCTGTCGAGACCATTGCTAACTGACGCATCTGAAAACTGGCTCTTTGCCAACTGCACCCATGGAGCCAAGGCGTTTCTGTCATTCTGGGCTTGAAGCTCAAACTTGTCACTTTGCTGTCGTAGCTCGACTTTGTCCGTCTTCAACTGTTCGATCTTGTCATTCAGCCCCTTTGCTTCTGCGGTATGAATACCATTTGTAGCAGACATCTCTGCTTCAGCAATTTTGTTATCCACACGATGAGTAACCCACCAACATGCAGCCATCAGTCCAATTGCCAGAACCGAAAATAGCACCCTGCCGTTCTTCACGTCCCGGCCCTCGCTTTTGAACCATTCGACTGCGGCCTTTTGAAGTGGATGCTCGTCGAGATGCCCCTTGACCAGTCCGGACACCAGTGAACGGAGTTTCCCCGCGTGGCCTTGAGAAATTTGGTCGGGCTGATTTTGCGTAGGCTCGCCCATATAAATAAATGATGCAGCAAAACTGAAGTTTGGTAAAGCCCAAACTTACGTATGCGAAGGGGATAATTCCGTTTCTTTATGAGGCAACAAGTGTGATCGTTTGGCTCACGCCTGTCGGGCACTACCGAAGCACATTCCCATGGCAACCGTGTTGCATGTGTCATGATAAGGACCGGTCTATAGAGCGAGACCAGAGAGCCAAGCGACACAGGACGACACGGATTCCCGTTACGAAACCACGGAGATAATCCCGTAACCTAGCCAGTACGGGCCGGCAACATAGAAACAGGGTGGCTTCTGGAGGGGGTCCGACAAGGGCAATTTCGAAAGGCGACAACAGGGGCCTCGACGCCCCCCGAATTGCGTCACCATTAAAACGTGCAAGTCGGGAAGTCTTGGAACCTTTTCCGTCCTGCCGTAACCAACCGCGGGATTCTGAAAACTCGACGAGGCCGCAATCATGATTGTGGCTGACGATAAGCTCAACTTCCTCGCCACGACGGAAGGCTTCTGCTCCCTGCCGCCAAGTTGTTGGACATGAGGGACGCGTGCCCAGTTTCTGGAGCTGCTTCGCTGACCAGTCGATCTCCAACACCTCCGCAGTTCCAAGCCCCGAGGCAACGCGGGTGACAATCACAAGCGGAACGCCGCGGGAAGCAATTCCGAGAGCAGGTAAACGCGAGCCCGCCGCGCGTCGCGCGCGTCGGCGCAGATGACCATACATTCGCCGAACTCGGCCAACACCTGCCGGCACGCGCCGCAAGGAGTTGGGTTGGAAACGGCGGCGGCGACGGCGATTGCCTGAAAACTGCGATAGCCTTCACTGACGGCTTTGCCGACGACAACCCGCTCGGCGCAGATCGTCAGACCGTAGCTGGCGTTCTCCACGTTCGCGCCGGTGTAGACCCTTCCGTTCTTGGTGAGCAAGGCGGCGCCGACGCGCACTCCGGAGTAGGGAACGTGAGCGGCACGCCGGGCGGCTAGAGCGGCGGTGACGAGCCGGCGGAACTTGTGCGGAGAGCGCGTCACAGTGTTTCGATGAAGGTGGTCAGCCATTTGCCGAGCCTGTCTTGCGTGGCCGCGCCGACCGCCAACACTTCCTCATGTGATAGTTTCTTGTTGGTTATGCCGGCGGCGAGGTTGGTGATGCAGGAAATGCCTGCGACTTCGATATTGTGATAGCGGGCAATGATCACTTCGGGGACGGTGCTCATCCCAACGGCATCGGCGCCGATCCAGGCGAATGCTTTGACTTCCGCTGGCGTCTCGTAGTTTGGCCCGGTCGTCGCGAGATAAACGCCGCGGCGCACGGTGATCTGAGATTTCACGGCGGCGTTGTCCAGTTTTTCACGGAGTCGCGTCGAATATGCCTGGCTCATGTCCACGAATTTCACCACGCCGTTGTCAGTCATGCCGAGCAGCGGATTGACGCCCATGAGATTGATATGATCCTCGATGATCATCAAGTCGCCCGGATTAAACTGCGGGTTGATGCCTCCTGCCGCGTTCGTAACGATCAACACCTTGATGTTGAGGGCATCCACGACATGGACGGGGTAGACGATTTCCGCCGGGGTGCGCCCTTCGTAATAATGAAACCGGCCGCTCAACACCATCAGTTTCTTCCCCGCCATCTCGCCGAGGATCATCTGGCCGGCGTGGCCGGCCACGGTTGGTCTGGGAAAGTGTGGAAGTTCCGTGTAGGAAATCACTGTTGGCTTGACAATATCCTTCGCAATTCCGCCCAAGCCCGAGCCCACAATCAACGCAAGGTCGGGTTTGAAACCCGAAAGCTTCGACTCCAAGAAATCCTTCGTTTCCTTGACGTCCGTCATCATGGCACCGACCTCCTCACTCGATCCTCCGCGTGATAAGTTTAGGTATGTCCAACACGGGATCGGGGGCGATTCTGTATGCTTCCAGTACCATCCGTTCGGCGGCAGCGCCACGAGTCTCATCATTGTAATGCATGATCATCAACGGTTCGCCAGCCGCAACGCGGTCGCCGATTTTCTTTGGCTGTTCGAAACCGACCGCAGGGTCAATTGGGGCACCCGCAAGTTTTCTCCCGCCGCCCAATGTAATCACCGCGTAGCCAATCTGGTCGCACTCAATCGCGTGGACGTAACCAGAGACTGATGCAGTAATTGCCCTCGTCTGCCTCGCTGCTGGCAAACGATCCACGTGGTCGCCGATTCGGGCGTCGCCTCCCTGTGCGGCAATCATCGCGGCAAACTTATCCAACACTTCGCCGCGCGCCAGCTTCTTTTGCAGAACCTCCATCGCGTCTGCAACGCTTTTGGCGACCTCCGCCATCACAAGCATCTCCGCCGCGAGCGCGAACGTGACTTCCATCAGGTCGTCGGCTTTCGCTTTGCCGTTCATGATCTCGATGCATTCGCGCACTTCCAGCGCGTTGCCGATCCGTGTGCCGAGCGGTTGGTTCATGTCCGTCTGCAGCGCGCAGACCTTCTTGCCAAAGCGCTTCCCCACCTCGACCAGCGAGCGAGCTAACTCCAACGAGGCCTCCTGTGTGCGCATGAACGCGCCGCTACCCCATTTAACGTCGAGCACGAGGACATCAACATTCTCCGCAAGTTTCTTGCTCATGATGCTGGCAACGATCAGTGGCAGGCAGGACACCGTGGCGGTCACGTCGCGCAACGCGTATAACTTCCTGTCCGCGGGGGCCATCTCGGCGGTCTGCCCCGTAATGGCGCAGCCGACCTCGTCGGTAATGCGGACGAATTCGTCCAAGGTCAGGTTCGTTCGAAAACCGTGAATACTCTCGAGTTTATCGAGCGTTCCGCCGGTCGGTCCGAGGCCGCGGCCGGAGATCATGGGCACGTTCACGCCGCAAGTGGCGACCAGCGGAGCAAGGATCAGAGAGACCTTGTCGCCGATGCCGCCAGTGCTGTGCTTGTCGGCGTGATAAATGCCCGGGCGCCGTTTCCACTCGACGATCTTCCCGCTTTCAACCATCGCGCGGGTCAGCCACATCGTTTCGTCAAAACTCATCCCCTGAAAACAAACCGCCATTGCTAGGGCAGCCATCTGGTAGTCAGGAAGTCCGTTTCGTGTGAAACCGTGGACGAAAAACCGGATTTCCTCTTCGGTGAGCGCCTTGCCGTCACGTTTCTTCTGGATGATTTGAGCGGGGAGGAGCATGTGTCAGGTTGGGCGTCGCAGTGGCTTTCAATGCCGCATTTCTTGGACGATTCCTCGCGGACAACCGGCTTGCCTAGAAGGTTTCTGGCGGCTTTGCCGTCCCGCCCTAAGGCGATGGGTGCGTCCACTTCCAGATCCTTGATCTCGATCCCATCCCTCAACGCTCGTCCGCTTAACCAGCGCGCGCTGTAGTTCGCCGAGATGCTCGCAAATCAGATCCGGCGACATCGCGCGCAGCTTTTCGACGTGATTGTATCCAGTTAACACGGCACAGGTGTGCACACCGCCAGCCTTGCCAGTTTCGATGTCATGTTCCATGTCGCCGACGAACAGGGTTTGCCTGGGGGACAGCGCATTTTCATAGAGGATCTGGTGGATCTTTTGCGTTTTGTCTTCGATGCCTATGTACGGCTTCGTGATATAATCTTCGATGCCGATCCGTCTGGTTTGATAATGATAAGTCTTGCGATCAACCGTGCTGACAACGTATACTTTTAATCCTCGCTGAGCGCAAGCCCAAAAAACCCAACGTATGCGGCAGTAGTTTGATATCGTCCCGCCACTCGGGATATTGCGCTAGGAAAATCTTTTCGAGTGCCGCTTGAGGAACATCCGAAACGCGACGCTGATAGAACTTGCGGATGGGCAAACAAAACTCCGTGCGGAACTTCTGCAGCGTGATGGGTGGGTGGGCAGCCGCAGGCTTCCAAGCCGTGGTTGGTCCTCTTGAACACCGGCATGAGGTCATCAACCAGCGTACCAGACCAATCCAGAATCACGTTGCGACCCAACACGTCGCGACAGTATCATAACAGTATGACCGAGAGGATAATAAAAATGCGCCGCCCCATCCTTCCCGTTTTGGTGAATAACACGTTCGGCTCCACAATTGCTTCCCTCTTTTTGCTAGGCTGGCTAGGCAAAACATGGAGCCGCAGGGTTGCACCTTCAGGGGTACGCTTTCGTTCCGCCTTGGGTTAGCCCGCGCCGGTTGCGACATTCACGCTGTCCCTATATCACGCTGTCCCTATAATGTGCTGTCACGCCTGGGTACATTTCCAGCGGCAAGGATACGGTCGACGTAACACCTTGATTAGCAGGCGACAAATTGGCAACGCATCCCTGTCCTTGTGGGTTCTATGGCGACCCGAAACGCGAATGACGGTGTTCGCCGTCGATGATTCAACGATACCGGAAGAAGATTTCCGGGCCGTTGTTGGACCGGATCAACATCCACATCGAAGTGCCGGCGGTGAAGTACAAAGAGATGGCGGGTGAGGCGACCGGTGAGCCGTCAGAGAAAATTCGGTTGCGGGTTGAGGACGCGCGCGCGATTCAACGCCGGCGGTTTGCGGGCCGGCCCGCCTGCAACACTGCGATAGCCGCGGGCCGGGATTCCGTCGCCTGCAATGCGCGGATGACGCCGAAAGACATCAAGAAGCACTGCGAACTCGATGAGGAGAGTCAGGAGTTGTTGGCTCCTTTCCTTTGCATTAAGGGTTGGGGCCAATGTGCCATAACCGAAGGCTTCTTCTTCACCACCTTTAGATGCTTATCAACTTCTGACTCTTGACAGGATTCACGGGATTCGGATTTAGGGGATCAGGTCTCGACATATCAGACAATTGCGTTGACGGTCTCACAGGGAATAGGGGAACATATCTAACTATCCATTAGGCTTGATCGGGCTTTTGGGGACGGGATTAGATTGCCCCGTCTTGTTCAAAAAAAGAGTCAATTACCTGTTGACATGTTTGGACTTTTTGGTATAGTCCGCCGCTGTCAGAAGAAGTCGTTAGAAAAAATAGTGTAGGTATGGAAGTATCCGCTGGCCGTTTCCGATTAGAACTAGACGGAAAACGGGAAGTGGGTATTTTTGTCCTTTTATGTCGTTAGACAAATGGGGGACACGAGTGGTTGGGCAATCGGATTAAGCGAAATATGGGCAGGGTGTTTTGCCCACGTAGCTCAGCTGGTAGAGCGCGTCCTTGGTAAGGACGAGGTCATCGGTTCAATCCCGATCGTGGGCTCCAGATGTGGATATAAGACCGTCTATTGAGATACGAGGAACGAGCGAAAGGAACAGGAGGACAACATGGCCAAAGAGAAATTTGAACGGACGAAGCCGCACGTCAACGTCGGCACCATCGGTCACATTGACCATGGCAAGACGACCCTCGTCGCCGCCATCCTGCAGGTACTGGCCAAGCAAGGCAAGGCACAGGTCAAGAGTTACGCTGACATCGCCAAGGGCGGCACGGTCCGCGATGAGACCAAGACCGTGACGATTGCGGTGGCGCACGTCGAGTACGAGAGCGAGAAACGCCATTACGCACACATCGATTGTCCCGGCCACGCTGACTATGTGAAGAACATGATCACAGGCGCGGCGCAGATGGATGGCGCGATCCTCGTGGTGAGCGCGGCCGATGGTCCGATGCCCCAGACGCGCGAGCACGTGTTGCTGGCGCGGCAAGTGGCGGTCCCAGCCATTGTGGTTTGCCTGAACAAGGTTGATTTGGTTGACGATCCCGAGTTGCTCGACCTCGTCGAAATGGAAGTACGCGATCTGCTGACGCAGTATCAGTTCCCCGGTGACAAGACGCCGGTGGTACGCGTCAGCGCGACGAAGGCGTTGAAGGGCGATCCCGAAGCTGAGAAGCAGGTCTTGGCTCTGATCAAGGCCGTGGACGATTTCGTTCCGGATCCGGTTCGCGAGGTGGACAAGCCGTTCCTGATGCCGGTTGAAGACGTGTTCTCGATTACCGGTCGTGGCACGGTGGCCACGGGGCGTATCGAGCGCGGCATCATCAAGGTCGGCGAGGAAGTCGAAATCGTAGGGTTGCGCGACACGCAAAAGACGGTGGTTACGGGCGTCGAGATGTTCCGTAAACTGCTCGATCAGGGTCAGGCGGGCGACAACGTCGGCTGCCTGTTGCGCGGCATTGAAAAGGACGCTATTGAGCGCGGTCAGGTATTGGCCAAGCCCGGTTCGATTACGCCGCACAAGAAATTCAAGGCTGAGGTGTATGTGCTGAGCAAGGAAGAGGGTGGCCGTCATACGCCGTTCTTCAAGGGTTACCGTCCGCAGTTCTATTTCCGGACGACTGACGTGACTGGTGTGGTGACGTTGCCGCAGGGCGTAGAAATGGTGATGCCGGGCGACAACGTGAACATTGAAATCGAATTGATCACGCCTATCGCGATGGAGAAGGCGATGCGGTTCGCCATTCGCGAAGGTGGCCGAACGGTCGGCGCGGGCCGTGTGACGGAGATTCTCGAGTAGAAAACTGGCGATCGCCCGTCCCGTCGCGGACCGGGACTGGTGGTCCTGTTTGGATTACACGACGATGCCGAGAGAGTTGATTACGTTGGCATGCAGCGGGTGCAAAAGCCGAAACTATGTTTCGACCCGCAACAAGAAGCAGGGATCCGAGCGGTTGGCGATCAAGAAGTTTTGTCCGAAGTGCGGGAAGCACGTCGACCACCGTGAGACGAAGTGAGGTAGGCGCGAGCGAGACCATTCTGAGTTCTGGGATACGCCAGTAGCTCAATTGGCAGAGCGACGGTCTCCAAAACCGTAGGTTGGGGGTTCAAGTCCCTCCTGGCGTGCCAGTCCTCAAGTATAGGCAGCGAGGATGACGAATCCATTTATCAAGGTGCAGGGGTTTCTTGCCGAGGTCACGGGTGAACTGAAGAAGTCTTCATGGCCGACGCGCAAGGAGTTGATTGACTCCACGATCGTGGTGTTGGTTTGCTTTGTGGTTTTAGGCATGTTCGTGGCACTGGCGGATTATGTGTTTGTGAGGTTTATCCGCGCCCTGCTGGGGCCGAGGTAGATGCTGGAGCGTGACGAAATGGTACAGGCGACAACCGATTATCAGTGGTTTGTGATCCACACGCTATCGGGTCAAGAGCAGAAGGTCAAGGACAGCATGGAGCGGCGGATCAAGATCGAGGAACTGAGCGATGTAATCAAGGAAGTGCTCGTTCCGACGGAGAAGGTGGCCGAGATCAAGAAGGGCAAGAAGAGCACGACCACACGAAAGTTTTATCCAGGCTACATTCTTGTCAACATGAAGTTGCTAGACGAGAAGAGTCAATTGATAGCTCGGCCGTGGTACTTCGTGCGCGAGACGCCGGGCGTGATCGGATTCATCGGCGGGGATCGTCCGTTACCGCTGAAACCCGATGAGGTGGAAAGTATTTTGGCGCAGATTCAGGAACGGCAGGAAAAAGTGGCGCCAAAGGTGGCGTTCGAGAAGGGCGAGACGGTGAAGGTAACCGACGGACCATTCCAGAACTTTACCGGCATGATCGAGGAAGTTGATCCTGGCCGTGGCAAGTTGAAGATTTCGGTCTCGATTTTCGGGCGTTCGACGCCCGTGGAACTCGAGTACTGGCAGGTAGAACGAGCGTAGGGCGCGAGGCAATATGGCAAAACCTATTACCGGTATGATCAAGCTGCAGATTCCTGCGGGGCAGGCGAATCCGGCGCCGCCCGTCGGTCCGGCATTGGGCCAGCAGGGCGTCAATATCATGGAGTTCTGCAAGCAGTTCAATGCAGCGACGCAGAAGATGGCTGGCACGATCGTGCCGGTTATCATCACGGTTTATAAAGATAAGACGTTCACATTCATCACCAAGTCGCCGCCGGCCAGCGTGTTGTTGAAAAAGGCGGCGGGCATCGCCACCGCAAGTGGAGAACCAAACCGCATCAAGGTCGGCAAGGTCACGCGTAAACAGGTGATGGAGATCGTGAAAGCGAAGATGGTGGATTTGAACGCGAAAGACGAGGACGCCGCCAGTCGCATTATCATGGGCACGGCACGGAGCATGGGCATCGACATAGTTGACTGATTGGGATGGAACAAACTGATGGCAACGCACGGCAAACGTTATAACGAGGCCGCCAAATTGGTGGATCCGAAAATCGATTATAAACTCGATCAGGCGGTGGAAGTTTTGAAGAAGCTGCCGAAGGCCAAGTTCGATGAGTCTGTCGAACTGGCGTTTAAACTCGGCGTCGACCCAAAGCAAAGCGACCAGATGGTGCGGGGTACCGTCGCGCTGCCGCATGGCAGCGGCAATAAGGTGCGCGTCGTCGTGTTTGCCAAAGGCGCGACAGCGCAAGCGGCGAAGGATGCTGGCGCGGACTTTGTGGGATTCGAAGACCTGGTGAAGAAGTGCCAGGAAGGCTGGACGGATTTTGACGTAGCGGTGGCCACGCCCGAGGCAATGCAGGAAGTCCGCAAGCTCGGCAAAGTGCTCGGTCCGAAAGGTCTGATGCCGAACCCGAAGACCGGCACGGTGACCGACGACACGGCAAAGGCCGTCAAAGAGGTCAAGGCGGGCCGCGTCGAGTTCAAGATGGACAAGGCGGCAAACGTGCAGGTTGCGTTCGGCAAACTGTCGTTCGAAGCGAAGGCGATTGCCGAGAACGCCCGCGTGGTCATCTCTGTGCTGGTGCATGCGAAGCCGGCGACAGCCAAAGGGCGGTTCATCGAGAAATGCACGCTATCGAGCACGATGAGTCCGGGGTTACGGATCGATCTGAGCGAATTTGGCGGCAACTAAGAGGCGAGACGGAGATTCATGAGAGCGGAAAAACAATTTCTGATTAAAGAAGTGCGTGAGCAGGTCGCCAGCTCGATCTACGTGCTGTTGACGGATTACACGGGCCTGACCGTGGGCCAGTTCAGTGAATTACGGAAGCGACTGCGCGCGGCGCAGGCGGAATGCCACGTGGTCAAGAATTCGATTATGCGGCTTGTGCTGAAGGAAGCCGGTTCACCGAACGCCGATGATGTGTTGTCTGGCATGACTGCCATGGTGATCGGCAAGAACAAGTCGGACATCAGCGCCGCGGCGAAGGTGCTGAAAAATTTCAAGAGGGAGTTTGAGAAGCCGAAGTTTAAACTGGGTTTGATAAACGAGCAGGTGTTGCGGCCAGCCGAGTTGGAAGCGATTGCCGACCTGCCCGGTTTGGACATGCTGCGGGCGCAGTTTGTCGGTTTGTTGCAGACGCCGGCGACGCGGATTGCCGTCGTGCCCAGCGCGCCTGCTTGTCAGATTGCGCGTGTGCTCAAGGCGCACGCAGAGAAGCAAGAAGTTCCGGCGGAGGCCGGGGCGGCTACGTAAAACAGAAACCTACGGTTCCTCGTCGCCCCGGAGGCTTCTGGGGAGAATCGTCCGCCAGCTGGCGGACCCGACGATACCGATGAAAGGATAGATAAGACCATGGCAGCGAACTTGGATACATTGGTGGAACAACTGAGCCAGTTGACGGTGATTGAAGCCGCGCAACTTTCAAAGAAACTTGAAGAGAAATGGGGTGTTAGCGCCGCGGCACCGGCCGCGATGGCGGCTCCGGCGGCAGCAGCGGCACCGGCAGCGGAAGTGAAAACGATGTTTGACGTCGTGCTGAAGGAAGCGGGCGCCAACAAGATCGGCGTGATCAAGGAAGTGCGTGCGGTGACCACGTTGGGCCTGAAGGAAGCGAAAGATCTCGTGGAAGGCGCGCCAAAGACCGTCAAGGAAGGCGTGACCAAGCAGGAAGCCGAAGAGATCAAGAAGAAGCTGGAAGCAGCGGGCGCAAAAGTCGAACTCAAGTAACCGGGCGATTCGCGCACGGTACCGCAGTCGCAGCAATCTGCGAAGGTGGTGCTGTCTGCCCATGCATAGCGCGGAACGGGAACCAGTATGGCTGAGCGAAAATATTTCGGCAAATTGACTGACGTCATCGAGCCTCCTCCATTGATCGAGGCGCAGATTGACTCTTACAATGAGTTTCTGCAGGCCAATGTGCCGTCGAACCGGCGGAAGAACTTCGGCCTGCAAGCCGTGTTCAAGGAAGTGTTCCCAATCGAGAGTTATGATGGTCAAGCCAGCCTCGATTGCGTGGAATACTCCATCAGCGAGCCGAAGAGCACATGGTTGGAGTGTCTGCGTGAGGGTATTACGTACGGCGCGCCACTTCATGTCACCTTTCGCCTGAAAGACAGCCGTGGCACCAAGGAAGAACAGGTGTACATGGGCGAAGTGCCGCTGATGACGTCCTCCGCCAGTTTCGTTGTCAACGGTGCCGAACGTGTAATTGTCAGCCAACTACACCGTTCGCCGGGCATCTGCTTTGAATCGACGGTGCACAGCAGTGGCAAGCTGTTGTTCGGGTTCCGGATCATTCCGGACCGCGGCTCGTGGCTGGAAGTCCAGTTCGACTCGGGCGATTTGCTTAACGTCTATATGGATCGCCGGCGGCGGCGGCGGAAATTCTATGTGACGACGTTCCTGCGGGCGCTTGGCCATGGCTCCGACGAGGCAATTCTCAAGCTGTTTTATCAAATTGAAGAACTGAAGCTGAAAGATTTCCTCGCAAACCCGGAGACCACGGACAAGGTGCTCGTGGCCGACGCGATGGACGATGGAAAACAACTGGTTGTTGCGCATGCATTTGAGCCGTTGACGAAGGCCGCGGCGCGGCAGCTTCTGGAAATCGGCGTCGAGAAGGTCAAAATTGTAGACACGTCCGTGGACGAAGGTTGCATCGTGCGGACGTTGAAGAAGGACCCGTGCAAGAACGAGGAAGAAGCGCTGAAAGAGATTTATCGGCGGTTACGGCCTGGCGATCCGCCAACAGTGGCGAATGCCAACGCGTTGCTGAAGCGTTTGTTCTTCGATCCGCGCCGATACGATCTCGGGCGCGTAGGCCGTTACAAGATCAACCAGAAACTGAGCCGCAAAGCTGACCTCGATAGCCGAATTCTGGAGAAGGAAGATCTGATCGAGGCGATCAAGTATTTGCTGAACCTTCATAAGGGCGAAGGTTCGGTGGACGATATCGATCATTTGGGCAGCCGTCGTCTGCGTACCGTGGGCGAGTTGCTGGCGAACCAGTGCCGCATCGGGCTGGCGCGAACCGAACGCATAGTCAAAGAGCGCATGACGTTGTTCGACGTCAGCACCGACACGATGACGCCGCAGCAGTTGGTCAATCCGAAGGCGTTGTCGGCAGTGATTCGCGATTTCTTTGGGCGAAGCCAGCTCAGCCAGTTCATGGATCAGACCAATCCGTTGAGCGAGTTGACGCATAAACGCCGTTTGTCGGCGCTCGGTCCCGGTGGTTTGTCGCGCGAACGCGCGGGCTTCGAAGTCCGTGACGTGCATCCGTCGCACTACGGTCGCATATGCCCGATCGAGACGCCTGAAGGACCAAACATAGGGTTGATCAGCGCGATGAGTCTTTACTGCAGGATCAATGAGTTCGGGTTTATTGAGACGCCATACCGGAAGGTCAAGGATGGTCGCGTGACCGACCAAGTAGATTATCTTACGGCCGACCAGGAAGAGAATTACATCGTGGCACAGGCGAATGCACCGGTGGACAACCGCGGACATTTCACAGTGCCAAAGGTGTCGTGCCGGTACAAGACTGACTTCGTCGAAGTCGAGCCGGAGCGTGTGCACTACATGGACGTCTCGCCGAAGCAGCTCGTGTCGGTGGCCGCGGGTCTGATCCCGTTCCTGGAACACGACGACGCGAACCGGGCGTTGATGGGTTCGAACATGCAGCGGCAGGCGGTGCCGTTGCTGGTGAACGAAGCGCCACTGGTCGGGACGGGGTTGGAAGAACGCTCCGCTCGCGATTCAAAAGTCTGCGTGATCGCGGTGGAAGGCGGCGTTGTCGCGTCCGTGACCGCGCAGCGGATCATCGTGACCAAGGACGGCGAATTGCCTGAGGGCAAACGAAAATTCGTCACCGAGGCAGAGAACCACATCTACGTGTATGAACTTCGCAAGTTCATGCGTTCGAATGCGGGCACTTGTTTCAACCAGAAGCCGATCGTCAAGAAGGGCGACCATGTGAAGAAGGGCCAGGTGTTGGCGGATGGGCCGTGCTGCGACCGTGGCGAGCTGGCGCTCGGCCGCAATGTGATCGTGGCGTTCATGCCTTGGTGCGGCTACAACTTCGAAGACGCGATCTTGGTCAACGAGAAGCTGGTCAAGGAAGACATCTATACTTCTATCCATATCGAGGAGTTCGAAGCCGGCGCGCGCGACACGAAGCTTGGTCCCGAGGAAATTACGCGAGATATCCCGAATGTCGGCGAAGAGGCGCTGAATAACCTCGGTCATGATGGCGTCATCCGCATTGGCGCAGAGGTGAAACCGGGTGACATTCTCGTCGGTAAGATTACTCCGAAGAGTGAGACGGAATTGGCGCCCGAGGAGCGGCTGCTCCGTGCGATCTTCGGCGAAAAGGCCGCGGACGTGAAGGACACGTCATTGACGGTGCCGAGCGGCACGTATGGCATTGTGATGGATGTGAAGGTTTCTGCGCGCAAGGAGCCGACCCGACCGAAATTGACGATGACGGAGATTCGGCGCTCAAAGAAGCAATTTGAAGAAGAGTACAAGAACAAATCCGCGAATCTGCGGGATGAGTTGACCGAGAAGTTGAGCAATATCCTGCTCGGTGAAAAGATTCCACTCGATGTGGTCAACGCTGAGACAGGAGAGATTATAATTCCGGCCAACCGCAAGATTACCAAGACGCTGCTTCGGAAGATGGCGGCGGTGTATGGCCACATCGAGATCGATCCTTCGCCGATCCGCAACAAGATTGGCGAGATTATTGGCGAGTTCCGGCACCGGTTCAGCGAGCTGGAGATGGAACGGGATCGCCGCATGGATTTAGTGGAGAGCGGTGAGGAAGTCGAGCCGGGGATCATCAAGCAGGTCAGGGTGTACGTCGCCAGCAAGCGCAAACTCAGTGTTGGCGACAAGATGGCCGGCCGCCACGGCAACAAGGGCGTAATCGCCAAGATCATGCCCGAGGAAGACATGCCGTTCCTGCCCGATGGCACGGCGGTGGACATCCTCCTGAACCCGCTCGGTGTGCCTAGCCGTATGAACGTCGGCCAGGTTCTGGAGACGCACCTAGGCATCGCGGCGAAGGCGTTGGGGTTGAAGATCGCGTCGCCGGTGTTCGATGGCGTGACCGAGGAAGAGATTCAAGGGATGGTCAAGGAAGCGCGCAAACAGAAAGGTTGGGAGTGGCTCAAACAGAACGGCAAGACACCGCTGTTCGATGGCCGCACGGGACGTCCGTTTGATCAGGAGGTCGTAGTCGGCTCCATTTACATGATGAAACTCGGCCACTTGGTGGCCGACAAGATTCACGCGCGCGCCGTCGGTCCGTACTCTCTGGTCACGCAGCAGCCGCTCGGCGGCAAGGCGCAGTACGGCGGCCAGCGGTTCGGCGAAATGGAAGTTTGGGCGCTGGAAGCGTACGGCGCAGCCTACTGCCTGCAGGAAATGCTCACGGTCAAGAGCGACGATGTACAGGGTCGCACCCGCATTTACGAGTCCATTGTGAAAGGCGACAACACGCTCGAAGCCGGCACGCCGGAGTCGTTCAACGTTCTGATGAAGGAAATGCAAAGTCTCTGCCTCGATGTCCGCGTCGGGCGCGAGGGAGGCCAAAAGTAATTTATGAGCACAGCCAGCAAGACCACCGTCACACCGCCTGAAGCTGCTGCCGCAACCGCAGCGGCGCGCGCCGCGCTGGGTCTGGAGAAGACGGGCACGTTCGATCGCGTTAGCATCGGGATAGCGTCGCCGGACACGATTCACTCGTGGTCACACGGCGAGGTGAAGAACCCCGAAACGATCAACTATCGTACGTTCAAACCCGAGAAGGGCGGCCTGTTCTGCGAGCGCATCTTCGGTCCCGTGCGGGATTGGGAGTGCAATTGCGGCAAGTACAAGCGGATCAAACACCGGGGCGTCATCTGCGACCGGTGCGGCGTCGAAGTGACGCTGGCGCGCGTGCGGCGCGAACGCATGGGGCACATTGGACTGGCCGTGCCGGTCAGCCATATCTGGTTTTTCAAGGCAATGCCGTCACGGCTTGGATTGATGCTCGATATGACGGCCCGCGAACTGGAGCGCGTCCTGTACTATGAGGATTACATCGTCATCGACGAAGGCAAGACGCCGCTCAAGCCGAAGCAGTTGCTCACGGAGATGGAGTACCGCGAAGCGCGCGAGCAGTATGGGGACGGTTTCGTGGCCAAGATGGGCGCAGAGGCCGTCAAACAATTGCTCGAGAAGATCGACTTGCGCAAGCTGGGGAATGAACTCGAACGTCAGCTCGATACGACGAAGAGCAAACAGTTGCGCAAGAAAATCGCGAAGCGCCAGAAGGTGGTGAAGGGTTTCATCGAGGCAAAAATGCGGCCCGAATGGATGACGCTGGAAGTGTTGCCGGTGATTCCGCCGGACTTGCGGCCTCTGGTGCCGCTGGAAGGTGGACGGTTTGCCACGAGCGACCTGAACGATTTGTATCGGCGCGTCATTAACCGCAACAATCGGTTGAAAAATCTGCTCCAGTTGCGCACGCCGGATGTCATCATCCGCAACGAGAAACGGATGCTGCAAGAGTCGGTGGATGCGTTGCTCGACAACGGTCGCCACGGCCGGCCCGTGACGGGCGCGGGTGGTCGGTCGTTGAAATCGCTGGCCGATATGCTCAAAGGTAAGCAAGGGCGGTTCCGCCAAAACCTGCTTGGCAAGCGCGTGGATTACTCAGGTCGTTCGGTCATCGTCATCGGGCCGGAGTTGAAGTTGCACCAGTGCGGTCTGCCGAAGAAGATGGCGCTTGTGCTGTTCGAGCCTTTCATTATTCGGCGGCTCCGCGAGATGGGGTTGGTGCACACGGTCCGCTCGGCCAAGAAAATGATCGAACGACAGGCGCCTGAGTTGTGGGACATCCTAGAAGAGGTGACGCGCGGTCATCCAGTGTTGTTGAATCGCGCGCCGACGCTGCACCGGTTGTCGGTTCAGGCGTTTGAGCCGATCCTGATCGAGGGCGAGGCGATACGGATTCATCCCTTGGTTTGCACGGCGTACAACGCCGACTTCGACGGCGACCAAATGGCGGTGCACGTGCCGTTGTCGATCGAGGCGCAGATGGAAGCGCGGTTGCTGATGATGGCGACGAACAACATCTTCTCGCCCTCCAGCGGCAGGCCAATTACCACGCCGACACAGGACATCGCGCTGGGTGTGTATTATCTCACGTACGGTGGTCGTCCGAACAAGGGGTACAGCCCGCGTCTAAAACTGTTCGAGAACATGCAAGAGGTCTTTTTTGGGTATGACGAAGGTGATCTAAAGATTCACGAGCACATTCGGCTCCGCAATCCGGATTACGGACGGAAGACGATCTTTGGCGATCCAGCGGCGAAGGTGATCGAGACAACGGTCGGGCGCGTGATCTTCAACGAGATCTGGCCGAAAGAACTTGGGTTCTTCAACCGTCCTCTCGACAAGAGCAAACTGGGTGAGGCGCTCTGGCAATGTTATCGCACCGTCGGCCACGAGCAGACGGTGGAAGTGCTCGATAAACTCAAGGCGCTCGGGTTCGAGCACGCGACACTGGCGGGCATTTCCATCGGCATCGAAGACATGATCGTACCGAAGGAAAAGATGGAGGTCATCGCGGATTCGCTTAAGGAAGTGGCCGAAGTCGAAAAACAGTATCGGCGTGGCGTGATCACCGATGGCGAGCGGTACAATAAGATCATCGACATCTGGACGCACGCGACGGACAAGATCTCGAATGTGATGTACAGCGCGATGGACCACAATTTGGGGCGGCCGGGGTTGAACTCCGTGTACATGATGGTGGATAGCAAGGCCCGTGGTTCGCGCCAGCAGATCCGGCAGTTGGCGGGTATGCGCGGTTTGATGGCCAAGCCGTCGGGCGAAATCATCGAGCGACCGATTCTCTCAAACTTCCGCGAAGGCTTGAGCGTGTTGGAATACTTCATCTCGACGCATGGCGCCCGCAAAGGTTTGGCCGATACGGCGCTTAAGACCGCCGACTCGGGCTACATGACGCGCAAACTCGTAGATGTGGCACAGGACGTCATCATCCTCGAAGAGGATTGCGGCACCGTGAACGGCATTTGGGTGAAGCCGATTTACGAAGGCGAAGATGAAATCGTCAAGTTGAATGAGCGCATCGTCGGACGCGTCGCCGCCGAAGACATTCTTGACCCGATCAGCAAGAAGAAGCTGGTGAAAGCGAACACAGAGATTGAGGAAGCGCCGGCCGAAGCCATTGCCAAGCTCGGTATCGAGCCCGTGAAGATACGCTCGGTGCTGACGTGCGAATCGCGTCGCGGAGTATGCGCGATGTGTTACGGACGCAACCTAGCCACGAGCAAGCCGGCCAAGTTGGGCGAGGCGGTCGGCATCATCGCGGCGCAGTCCATCGGCGAGCCAGGCACGCAGTTGACCATGCGGACGTTCCACATTGGCGGCACGGCGAGCCAGGTCTTCAAGCAGCCGCAGATCAAGGCGAAGAACGACGGCGTGGTGCATTTCCAGGATGTCCGCGCCGTCAAGCGCAGCGGCGGCGACTGGGTCGTGCTCAACAAGACCGGCCAAGTCTTGCTCACCACGGAGGAGGGACGCGAGTTGGAGCGTTACTCGGTGGTCATCGGCGCGGAGATTTCCGTGGCCGACGGCGAGCGCGTCAAGAAGGGCGACGTGTTCGTACAATGGGATCCGTACAACGTGCCTGTGTTGTCGGAAACGTCCGGCATCGTCCAATTCCACGACCTGATCGAAGGCATTACGATCAAGAAGGAACTCGACGAGGCTACGGGCTTGATGGGTACGGTCGTCATTGAGCACAAGGAAGACCTGCACCCGCAGATCAACGTTATCAACGAGGCAGGCGAGGGACTGGCGTCCTACGCCATTCCTGCCGGCGCACACATCGTGATGGAGGAAGGCGACAAGATTCAGGCCGGTGCGTTGCTGGCGAAGACGCCGCGCAAGGTGTTCAAGACGCGCGATATCACGGGCGGGCTGCCACGCGTCGCGGAGTTGTTCGAGGCGCGCCGCCCGAAAGACGCCGCCGAGATTGCAAAGATCGATGGCATTGTGGATTTTGCCGGTACCGTGCGCGGACGTCGGCGGATTCTGGTGAAGGACCCGAAGACGAACGCGGAAGAGGAGCACCTGATTCCGCATTCAAAGCACATCATCGTGTTCCGCGGTGACGCGGTAAAGAAAGGCCAGCAGTTGACGGAAGGCCCGGTCGTGCCGCAAGAGGTGCTCGAGGTGTGCGGTCCGCAGGATCTACAGGAGTACCTCGTCAACGAGGTCCAGGAAGTCTACCGGTTGCAGGGCGTCGAGATCAACGACAAGCACATCGAGATCATCGTGCGCCAGATGTTGCGCAAGGTGCGCATCACGGATCCGGGCGACACGAAGTTCCTTTGGGACGATCAGATCGACAAGGTGACGTTCGAAGAAGAAAACCGGCGGGTGGTCGAAGCGGGTGGCAAGCCGGCCGAGGCGCAACCAGTATTGTTGGGCATCACGAAGGCGTCGCTCAGCACGGAGTCGTTCATCAGCGCCGCTTCGTTCCAAGACACCACGCGCGTGCTGACCGAGGCGTCCACATTGGGCCGCGTGGATCATCTGCGGGGCTTCAAGGAGAACGTGATCATGGGTCACCTGATCCCTGCGGGGACAGGCTATACGAAGTATCGCAACGTGAAGCTGCAGCAGCTGGGTGAACCGGTGGAGCCGGACCTGCTGCCGACGGTGACGGACAACGTCGTGAAGGAGGAGGCCGAGGCGGAATAGACGCAGAAAAGGGCTTGCGCGGGGAGAATGTGCGTGATAGGTTGCGCGCTCCCCGTCCCGAAGGGCGTGGAGGATTTTTGCCGGAACACGAAGATGCCGACGATTAATCAATTGATCCGAATTGGACGACAGCGGCTGCGCTCGAAGTCGAAGGCGCCGGCGCTGTCAAACTGTCCACAACGCCGTGGAGTGTGTTTGCAGGTGATGACACGTACGCCGAAGAAACCGAACTCGGCCCTCCGTAAGGTGGCCAAAGTCCGGTTGACCAACGGTGTGGAAGTCATCGCATACATTCCCGACGAAGGTCACAATTTGCAGGAGCACTCGATTGTGCTCGTGCGCGGCGGTCGCGTGAAGGACTTGCCCGGCGTGCGCTACCACATCGTGCGTGGGACACTCGATGCTCTCGGCGTGGAGAAGCGGCGCCGCAGCCGCAGCAAGTATGGCGTCAAACGGCCGAAGGGCGGTGCCGCAAAACCCGCGGCGCCAGCGGCCACAACGGCTCCGGCGGCCACAGCAGCAGCTTAAGAGAATTTTAGTATATGCGCAGACGACGAGCAGAGAAACGGCAACGGGTGCCCGATGCGCGCTATCACAGCACGCTCGTGACGCGCTTGGTCAACTCTATTTTGAAGTGCGGCAAGAAGTCGGTGGCCGAGCGGATCGTGTATGGGGCGATTGACAAGATCGGCGAGAAGGTCAAGGAGAAGACCCCATTGGAAATGCTTGAGCAGGCGATTGAGAACGTGAAGCCGAAGCTTGAAACAAAGTCGCGCCGGGTCGGTGGTGCCAACTATCAGGTGCCACTCGAGGTGCCGCCCGAACGACAGGAAGCACTGGCGTTGCGGTGGATCGTGCACTCCGCTTCGTCCCGCAAAGGCACGGCGATGATGCAGGCATTGGCTGCGGAGATCCTCGATGCCTATAACAACACGGGCACTGCCGTGAAGAAACGCGAAGACACGCACAAGATGGCGCAAGCCAACCGTGCCTTTGCCCATTACCGTTGGTAGCGGTGAAGTTCAATCCCGACAGAACAACGAACAATCTTATTTTCTAGATTTGAACATTTGGGACGCATGACACAAGCTGTGACAGAGGAACGAAAACAACAGGCGAAGGGGCGGTTGGTGCCCACGCGACTGGTGCCATTGGCGCGTACGCGCAACATCGGCATCTGCGCACATATTGATGCGGGCAAGACGACCACCACTGAACGCATTCTGTACTATTCCGGCAAGACGTACAAGATCGGCGAGGTCCACGAAGGCACCGCGACGATGGATTTCATGGAGCAGGAGCGCGAGCGAGGCATCACGATCACCAGCGCCGCGACGACCTGCTTCTGGCGCGAGCACCGTGTCAATATTATCGACACACCGGGCCACGTGGACTTTACTGTCGAGGTCGAACGCAGTTTGCGCGTTTTGGATGGCGCGGTGGCCGTGTTCTGCGCAGTCGGCGGCGTCGAGCCGCAATCGGAGACGGTCTGGCGGCAGGCGAACAAATACAAGGTGCCGCGCATTGCGTTCGTCAATAAGATGGACCGCACCGGCGCGGATTTCCCGGCGGCGGTGGCACAGATGCGCGAGTGCCTTGCGGCCAATGCCTGGCCGATCCAGTTGCCCATCGGCAGGGAAGCAGCGTTCAAGGGTGTCGTGGATCTCGTTGAGATGCGGGCCATGGTTTGGACTGGCGAGGAACTAGGCGCGACATTTGACGTGGTCGAGATTCCCGCAGACATGGTGGATGCAGCGAAGGTGGCGCACGCTAAACTAGTCGAGGCGGTGGCGGAAAAGGACGAAGAATTGATGCACCAGTTCCTCGAAGGCAAGGCGATCAGTGTCGAGCAATTGCGGGCCGGCATTCGCCGTCTTGTATTGAAGAACGACTTTGTGCCGGTCATCTGCGGCGCGGCGTTCAAGAACAAGGGTGTGCAATCGGTGCTCGATGCGGTGGTGGATTATCTGCCTTCGCCGTTAGATGTGCCGGATATCATGGGCACGGATCCCGACACGAAAGGCGCCGCGAAGCGGAGGGCCGACGACAACGGACCGTTCTGCGCGCTGGCGTTCAAGATTTGGAGCGATCCGTACGTCGGCAAACTGATTTTCTTCCGGGTTTATTCTGGGCGGATCACGAAAGGCGCGTCGGTATACAACCCGCGCAACAACAAGCGCGAGCGTATTGGCCGCCTGCTGGAGATGCACGCCAATCATCGCGAGGAGATTGATATTTGTTACTCTGGCGACATCGGTGCATTAGTGGGCTTGAAGAACATCACCACCGGTGACACGATTTGCGATGAAGAGCATCCGGTCTTGCTCGAAACGATCACCTTTCCCGAGCCGGTCATCTCGATGGCGATTGAGCCGAATAGCCAGGCCGATCGCGAGAAGATGTCGGCGGCACTGCAGCGGCTCGCCGAGGAAGATCCGACATTCCGCATGACGACGAACCAGGAAACGGGTCAAACGATCATCTCCGGCATGGGCGAGTTGCATCTGGACATCATCAAGGATCGGATGTTCCGCGAGTTCAACGTGCAGGCGGTTGCAGGCAGACCGCAAGTCGCCTATCGCGAGACAATTACAAAGGCGGCGGATGGCGAAGGCAAGTTTATCCGTCAGTCCGGCGGACGCGGCCAGTACGGTCACGCGATCATCAGGATCGAGCCCGGCGAGAAGGGTAGCGGGGTCGTTGTTGAAAACAAGGTCGTCGGCGGCACCATTCCTAAGGAGTTTATCAAGCCTGTCGAACAAGGCATTATCGAAGCGGCAGAGACCGGTGTGCTCGGCGGTTATCCGATGGTGGACGTGAAGGCGTTGATTCTGGATGGCACATATCACGAGGTGGACAGCTCGGAGATCGCATTCAAATTGGCGGGCAGCTTCGCATTCAAGGATGCGACACGCAAAGCCGGAGCGATCATGCTCGAGCCGATCATGGATGTGGAGATCATCACGACCGAGGAATACATGGGCGATGTGATCGGCGATGTGAACAGTCGGCGCGGTCACGTTAGGAACATCGAAAACCGCACGAGTTCGGTCATTGTGCATTGTTCGGTGCCACTGGCCGAAATGTTCGGCTACTCTACGGCACTACGGTCGCTGACGCGCGGGCGGGCGAGCTACTCGATGGAGCCGATGAATTTTTCGAAGGTACCGGAGAATATTCTGGCGGAGATTTTGGACACAAAAACCACCTCAAAAGATTCTGGGAGACAGGGGCAAAGGAAATGAACAATCAGCGGATCAGAATCCGGTTGAAGGGTTACGACCATCGTTTACTCGACCAGTCGGCCCACGACATCGTCGAGACGGCCAAACGCACGGGCGCGAAGGTCGCGGGACCGATCCCGTTGCCGACCGACATTTGGCGGCACACGGTGAACCGATCGCCGCATGCGGACAAGAAGTCCATGGAACAATTTGAAATGCGCACGCACAAGCGGTTGTTGGACATCATCGACCCGACGGCCAAGACGGTGGATGAGTTGAAGAAGCTCAACCTCCCGGCGGGCGTGGATATCACGATCAAGATTTAGCGGGACACGGACATGGGCGTGGAACTATTAGGCAAAAAAGTCGGCATGACGCAGGTGTTTGATGCGAAGGGCAACTTCGTCGGCGTAACCGTTATCGAGACGGGGCCATGCACGGTGTTGCAAAAGAAAACCGGCGCAACGGACAGTTACGAGGCGTATCAGGTTGGGTTTGGCGAGCGGAAGGCGAAACACGCGACGAAGGCGTTGGCAGGTCACTGCAAGAAGGCCAGTGCGGCGCCAGCGCGGTTCATCCGCGAATTCCGCAACGACGACGGAAGTCTGTCGTTCAATGTCGGTGACAAGATCACGGTGAAGGAGTTTCAGCCCGGACAGTTTGTGGACGTGATTGGCACGAGCAAGGGTAAAGGGTTTGCCGGCGCCATGAAGCGGCATCATCTCCACGGCGGTCCTATGACGCACGGTGCAAAGGGTTGGCACCGTCGGCGCGGCGCGAGCGGCAACCGTTCGACGCCGGGTCGAGTGTTTCTCGGCACGCGCATGGCGGGGCACATGGGCGACGAGCGCGTGACGGTGCAGAACCTACGCGTGATTCAGGCGCGCCAGGAGGACAACGTTTTGTTGGTGGAAGGCGCGGTACCGGGCGCGAATGGGTCGTTGGTGGTGATTCGGCATGCAAAGATGAAGAAGATGAAACCGGCAGCGGCCACGGCATAAGATGAAACTGGCAATCGTCAATTTAGCGGGTGCGGCAGCTGGCGAAATGGAAATCGCCGATGACCTGCTGATCAAAAACGCCAAGGGCACACAGGCGGTGCATGATGCGGTGGTTGCGTATCTGGCCAATCAACGGCTCGGCACGGCGAAGACGAAACAGATGGGCGAAGTCGCGGGCACCGGTAAGAAACCGTGGAAGCAAAAGGGCACAGGCCGGGCGCGCGCGGGTTCGTTTCAGTCGCCGTTGTGGCGGGGTGGCGCTGTGGTATTCGGGCCGCGTCCACGCGATTACTCGCTGAAGGTGCCGAAAAAACTGAAGACGTTGGCATTCCGCAAGGCGCTGAGCGAGCGGTTGCTGGCGGGCGACGTGATGGTGGTGGACGATTTGAAGCTGGACAACCACAAGACGAAACCTTTCGTGGCCGCGCTGAAGAAGTTGGCGTCGGCGAAGACGACATTGCTTGTCTCCGATCCGGTGGATGACAATTTGAAACTGGCCTCACGGAATCTGCCGTCGGTGGTGGTCGAGCGGGCGGATTCGGTCAACGTGTATCAACTGTTGCGGTTTGACAAGATAGTGGTGACGAAGTCGGCCTTGGAGAAACTGCAGGCACGGATGCGCAAGGCATGAAAGAACCTCTCACAGTCGTCAAGACCATTCGCGTGACGGAGAAGGGCACCGTGCAGAGTGAGAAGCTCAACCAGTACCAAGTTGTTGTGGATAAGCATGCCAACAAGGTGGACGTCAAGCACGCGGTGGAGAAACTGTTCAAAGTGAAGGTACTTCGCGTCAACACAATGCACGTTCGAGGCAAGGCGCGCCGGAAACGGACGCGGCAGTACGGGCTGACACCGAGTTGGAAGAAAGCCGTTGTTACCCTGAAACAGGGCGACAAGATTGAGATTGTGTAAAGGCCGCCATGAGACTCAAGACATTCAGACCATTGACGCCGTCGTTGCGGGGGACGGTGCTGTCGGACTTTTCGGAGCTCACCAAGCACAAACCCGAGAAACGCCTGACGGTGGCGAAGCGGAAGACGGGCGGCCGCAACTGCCACGGACGGATGACGGCGCGCGGCATCGGCGGCGGCCACAAGCAGCGGTACCGTATCATCGATTTTAGGCGCGACAAGATCGGCGTAGCGGCGAAGGTGGAGGCGATCGAGTATGACCCGAACCGCTCGGCGCGGCTCGCGCTGTTGAAATACACCGACGGCGATAAGCGGTACATCATCGCGCCGAACGGATTGGAAGTCGGCATGCCGGTTATGAGCGGTCCGGACGCGGAAATGGCGGTTGGCAACGCGCTTCCGTTGAAGAAGATTGCGGGTGTTGGCACCAGTTTACCGATTCACAACATCGAGTTGCACAAAGGCCGGGGCGGACAGATTTGCCGCAGCGCCGGCATGAGCGCGCAGGTGATGGCGAGCGAGGGCGACTATGTGACGGTGAGACTGCCGTCGGGCGAAGTGCGGCTGGTTCACGGCGATTGCTACGCGACCGTCGGTCAGGTCGGCAATCTCGACCACATCAACGTAATGCTCGGCAAAGCGGGCCGGTCGCGCTGGCTCGGCATCCGCGGCATCACGCGCGGTGTCGCGCGGAACCCGGTGGATCACCCGATGGGTGGTGGCGCGGGCAAGAGCAAGAGCGGTGGCGGCTGGCATCACCCGTGTTCGCCGTGGGGCAAACTGGCGAAGGGCGGCAGGACGCGCAAGCGCAACAAGTACTCGAACGCAATGATTCTCGAAAGAAGGAAGAAATAGATGGGACGTTCGCTGAAAAAAGGGCCATTTGTGGACGAGCACCTGATGATGAAGGTGCAGAAAATGAATCCGACCGACAAGAAGCCGATCAAGACGTGGTCGCGGCGCTCAATGATCCTGCCCGAGTTCATCGGCCACACGTTCCTAGTGCACAACGGCAAGCAGCATCTGCCAGTGTTTATCACCGAGAACATGGTCGGACATCGGCTCGGCGAGTTTTCTCCGACCCGTACGTTCAGGGCGCACGGCGCGCACACGGATAAGGCCGTGGCGAAGTAGTCGGAGGCCAACATGCCGAGTACAGGCATAGGTCGGTTGGTTTTGGTCGTCGTTTTGTTCTTTGGAGTGTTGGTTCGGTCGTTGAGCGCGGAGACGAATCCATCGTCGGCGGAAGTTGTAGCGTTGCAGCAGGAATTGGCGCAACGCAAAGCGGTGATTCAGAAGCTGGCCGAAGAACTGGCCATCGCACGGACAGAAAGTGATCTGTTCCAGAAGAAATGGGCGGAGGCCCAGTTAAGGGCACAGACGCTTGGCGTGAAATTCGGCGACAACGACGATTCAGCGGCGCAACGCGAGCTGATTGAGTGCGTGGGGGCGCTGCACCTCGCGGAGTTGGAACGGCAACGACTGGTGGACCAACTGAAGCGGTTGCTGGCCGGGCTGGAAGGCAGCGCGGACGCAACGGCGGAGGTCGCGCGTGCGAAAAGCATGCTGTCGGCGAGCCGACCAGCAACGGACGGCGGTTCGACGACGAACGTAAGTGTCACGGGGACGGAACCGACGCTGGAGTCAGCGCAGGTGTTGGAAGTGAATCCGGACCTGCGGCTGGTGGTGCTAAACGTTGGTTTGTTGCACGGGGCGCGGGTGGGAATGCCGTTTGTGGTGGTGCGCGGCGACCGGGTGGTGGCGGAATTGAAGGTAGTTGAGGTGCGACGACGAATTTGCGGCGCGCTGATTGGGAAAGTGGATGAACACGTAACGTTGGCGGCGGGTGACGCCGCCCGAGTGACGAAGAGTTGAGATGGTTTATGGAAGTCCAAGCAATTACAAAATATGCGCGAATGAGCCCACAGAAGGTGGGTGAGGTCACGCGGCTGATTCAGGGAAAGACTGCGTCCCAGGCGCTCGATACGCTGCGGTTTATTCCGCGCAAATCGGCGCGGCTGGTCGAGAAGACGCTGAAGTCGGCCATCGCTAATGCTACGAACAACGCGAAACTCGCGGCGGACACGTTGCAGGTGAAGTTGGCCGTTGCGAACGAGGGGCCGCGGTTGAAGCGGTGGATGCCGCGAGCGCGCGGGTCGGCTTTCCCGATCCTGAAGCGGACAACGCAAATTCACATCGTATTAACGGACGGACAATAACGCATGGGCCAAAAAGTTAATCCAGTAGGATTCCGGGTGACAGTCACGAAGGACTGGCTATCGAAGTGGTATGCCGACAAGAAGGACTACGCGCCACTATTGCTTGAGGATATCAAAGTCCGCGACTTTTTGAAGAAGAAATTGGAGAGCGCCGCGGTGTCGAAGATTACCATCGAACGGTACGCAAATCGCGCGCGGATCAGCATTTTCACAGCCCGGCCCGGCATCGTGATTGGCCGTAAAGGCACCGAGATCGACAAGTTGAAGCAGGAACTCGCCCAAATGACCGGTAAGGAGATTTACGTGGACATCGTGGAGATCAAGACGCCGGAGGTGGACGCGCAGTTGGTCGCGGAGAACGTTGCGTTGCAACTCGAGCGGCGCATCGGTTTCCGGCGCGCGATGAAGAAGGCGGTACAGACGGCGATGGATTTCGGAGCGGAGGGCATCAAGATCGCCTGCGGCGGACGGCTCGGCGGCGGCGAATTGGCGCGGCACGAGAAGTACCGGCAGGGCAAAATTCCACTGCACACGTTGCGCGCGGTTATTGATTACGGGTTCGCCGAGGCAAACACGGTGTACGGCAAGATCGGCGTCAAGGTGTGGCTGGGCAAGGGTGAGCAGTCGCTGAAGGAGAAACCCACGGCGCATGCCGTCGGTCCGGCGCCTGATGCGCCAGTGTGAGTTTGAACGCTTGAGATAAGGATTTTCTGACCATGTTAATGCCGAGCAGAGTAAAGTATCGCAAGGCCCAACGCGGCAGTCGCAAGGGTACGGCCCAGCGCGGGAGTCACGTGGCGTTTGGCGAATTCGGGCTGCAGGCGCTGGATCGGGCATGGGTTACGGCGCGGCAGATCGAGGCGTGCCGCGTGGCATTGACGCGGCACATGAAACGCCGCGGCAAGTTGTGGATCCGGATTTTCCCCGATCTGCCCGTGTCGAAGCGTCCGCCCGAGACGCGCATGGGCAAGGGCAAAGGCAGTCCGGAGTTCTGGGTCGCCGTGGTGCGGCCGGGGACCATTTTGTTTGAGCTGGGTGGTGTGACGGAGCCGCTGGCGCGGGAATCGTTCCGTCTGGCGGCGGCGAAGTTGCCGATCAGCACACGGTTTGTAGCGCGGCGGTGAGCCTGTCCCCGAATCGGATTCGGGGCGGGACGAGAGCAACATGAAGACGAAGGAGATTCGCGAATTGACAGATGCAGAGGCGCAGGCAAAACTGCGCGACCTGCGACAGGAATTGTTTAACCTGCGGCTGCAACAGCAGGGCGCGCGCCTAGAGCGCCCGAGCCGGATATGCGATGTGCGGCGGGACATTGCGCGGGCGGAAACCATTTTGCGGGAGCGGCAGCTGAAGGCGGCGCCCGCACGGCGACGAAGTAACGGATGAACATGGCGGAAATAGCGAAAAAAGCAGCTCTGAAGAAGAAACTGGTGGGCGTGGTCGTCAGCGACAAGATGGATAAGACCATCGTAGTCGAGGTGGCGCGACGTGTCCGTCACCCGAAATATCAGAAGGTCATGACGAAGTACAAGAAGTTTTACGCGCACGACGAGAAAGGTGAGGCAGGCATGGGCGATACGGTCCAACTCGTTGAGTCGCGGCCGTTTAGCAAACTGAAGCGTTGGATGCTGGAAGTAGTGGTGCAGAAGGCACAAGTGATTGAGAAGGTCTAGGGATGATTCAGATCCGAACACATTTGGAAGTCGCTGATAACACCGGCGCGCGGGTGGCGTGGGCCATCGGGGTGCTCGGTCATCAGAAGCGCTACGCGCGGATTGGCGATATTATCAAGGCGCACATCAAGGAAGCGGCGCCAGACGGCACCGTGAAGAAGGGTGAAGTGGTCACGGCAGTCGTGGTGCGCACGCGGTCGCCGTTGCGCCGGTCTGACGGATCGTACCTCCGGTTCGACAACAACGCGGTTGTGATCATTGACGACCAGCTCAACCCGAAGGGAACGCGCATCTTCGGGCCGGTGGCGCGCGAATTGCGCGACAAGAATTTTGCCAAGATCATTTCATTGGCTCCTGAGGTGTTGTGATTATGGGTCTGCACGTCAAAAAGAACGATATGGTGGTGGTGCTGTCGGGTGTATTCAAGGGCAGGCAGGGCAAGGTGCTCGCAGCGATCCCCGGCAAGGGGCGCGTGCTGGTCGAGGGCGTAAACGTGGTGCACAAGGCGATGCGTAAAAGTCAGGACAACCCGAAGGGCGGCATCACCACGAAGGAAGCGCCAATTGCCGCGTCAAAGGTAATGCTGCTGGAGAAGTTTGAGGTACGCCGTAAAAAGCGGCAAGTGGCGCCGGTACCGGCGGCGTAAGGAATTTCAATGGCTCAGCTTTACGATTTCTATAAGACGGAAGTGGTCGGACAGCTCCTTAAGAGCGGCCGGTTCGCCAACCGCATGCAGGTGCCGAAGGTGGAGAAGATCGTGCTCAACATGGGCATCAACTCCAATTTCGACAAGGATGTGGTGAATGAGGCGCAGCAGGAGTTGGCGACGATCTCTGGGCAGCGGCCTGTCATCACAAAGGCGAAAACGAGTATTTCGAACTTCAAAGTGCGTCAGGGGATGCCGGTAGGCGTGAAGGTTACGTTGCGCGGTGTACGGATGTACGAGTTCATGGAGCGGTTTTTCAATGCGGCATTGCCGCGTATCCGCGACTTTCGCGGCATGTCGCCACGCGGATTCGACGGTCGCGGCAGTTATACGATAGGCGTGCGCGACCAAACCATTTTCCCCGAGGTGGACTTGGACAAGATCAAGCACAATATCGGGATGGATGTGACGATTGTGACAACGGCGAATACCGACGCGGACGCAAAGGAATTGCTGAAGCTGCTTGGTATGCCGTTCAGCAGCTAAGGAACGATAAAGCGATGGCGAAACTCTGTTTAATGATCAAGGCTGAGCTACCCGCGAAGTTTTCTTCGCGGAAGTATTCCCGCTGCAAGAACTGCGGGCGGCGGCGTGCGTACATCCGGCGATTTCAGATCTGCCGGATTTGCTTCCGCGAACTAGCCAGCCAGGGAAAGCTCCCCGGTGTGACGAAGGCGAGTTGGTGATGGCATGAATGTGACGGATTCAATCGGCGACATGTTGACACGGATCAGGAATGCGAACCAGGCGCTGAAGCCTGAGGTGCTTGTGCCGTATTCACGGTTAAAGGCGGAGATTGCACAGGTGCTTAAGCGCGAGGGGTATATCTCGGATTTCTACGCCGAGAAACTCGAAGGCAGCAAACGGGTATTGAAGATCCAGTTGAAGATTGTCGGCAAAGAACGGGCGATCGTCGGGATCCGCCGCATTAGCAAACCGGGTCTGCGCCGATACGTGAAGGCGGCGGACGTGCCGCGTGTGCTGGGCGGAATGGGGATCTCGATTCTCACGACGTCCCACGGCGTGATGACCGGCCACGAGGCAAAAAAGGCCAAGGCCGGCGGGGAACTTTTGGCGTACGTGTGGTGATGGGTATGTCACGAATTGGAAAACAACCGATTGTCATTCCGGCCAAGACCAAGGTGGAGGTCAAAGGCCAGGCCGTCGCCATTGAGGGACCGAAAGGCAAACTGGAATGGACGGTACCCACGCCGATCAGTGTCGAGGTTAAGGATGGCAAGATCGTCGCTACAACCGCTCAGATGGATCGTATGGGAAAATCGCGCTGGGGTTTGACGCGCAGTCTGCTGTTCAACATGGTCAAGGGTGTCAACGAAGGTTACTCGAAGAAGTTGCTCGTCGAGGGCGTCGGATTTCGCGCGGCCGTGCAGGGACAGAATCTGCAAATGTCGCTTGGGTATTCGCACCCGTCGGTGTTCTCGATTCCGAAAGGCATCAAGATCACCGTTACGGACACGCAAGACAAGAAGCCCCAGATCACGATCGAAGGAATCGACAAGCAGCTGGTGGGCGAGACGGCCGCACAGATTCGCCGTCTCTATCCGCCTGAGCCGTACAAAGGAAAAGGCGTCCGCTATGTGGACGAGCAAGTCCGTCGCAAGGCGGGCAAGACGGTCACAACAGCCGGTGGTTAAAAATTATGCGTCCGAAAACACGAATTGAATCGCGCACACGGCGGCACTGGCGGCTGCGGCACAAGGTCCGTGGCACAGCGGCCCGGCCGCGGTTGAGCGTTTGTTTCACGAGCAAACACGTTTATGTGCAGTTCGTTGACGATGCCACAGGCAAGACACTGGCGGCGATGAGCACGTTGGCGCCCGAGGCCAAGGGCGTTAAATCGAACCTGGAAGGCGCGAAACAACTCGGCACGCTTGCCGCGCAAAAGGCCAAAGAGAAAAACATCATGGCGGTGGTATTCGACCGCGGGGGGTTCCGCTACCATGGACGCGTCAAGGCATTGGCCGATGCTGCGCGCGAAGCAGGATTGAAATTCTAATATGTCAGTTGAGAAGAAACCGAAGATCGCCAAGCCGATCGTACCGAAAGCGAAGGACGTCTCACCAGTGGCCGCGGCCGAGGAACTCGGCATTGAGTTGGAACGGAAAGGTGAACTGACTGAGAAGGTGGTGTTCGTCAACCGCTCGGCCAAGGTCGTCAAGGGCGGGCGGCGCTTCCACTTTAGCGCACTGGTCGTTGTTGGTGACCATCAGGGGCGGGTCGGATACGGCTTCGGCAAGGCCAACGAAGTGGCCGATGCGATCCGCAAGGGTACCGAGCAGGCAAAGAAAGCGATGGTGCATGTAAATCTGAAGGGCAACACCATCCCGCACGAAATCATCGGTGAGTTCGGCGGCGGCCGCGTGCTCTTGAAACCTGCGTCGCCCGGCACGGGCGTCATAGCCGGCGGCAGCGTCCGTCCCGTGCTCGAAGCGGCCGGCATTCGGGACATTTTATCGAAGTCGCTCGGCTCGAGCAACGCGGTCAATGTCGTAAAGGCGACGCTGGACGCGCTGCTGAAACTGCGGATGCGGGACGAGATTTTCCGGACGCGCGGGTTGACCTTAAAACCATCGGAGCCGGCGCGGCCGATAGTTGCGCCAGCGGGAGCGAACTGAGATGCCGCTTCGATTGAACAACTTGCGGTCTCGCCCCGGCGCGAAGCATCGCGTGAAACGATTGGGCTGTGGCGAAAGTTCGGGACATGGCAAGACGAGTGGACGCGGCGGCAAAGGCCAGACGGCGCGCTCCGGTGGCACGATCCGCCTCGGATTCGAAGGCGGTCAGATGCCACTGTATCGGCGTATGCCGAAGCGGGGGTTTAACAACAAGACATTTGGCACCGAATTTGCCACAGTCAACGTGGAGCAACTCAATGCGTTTGAAGATGGGTCGACGGTTACGCCGGAAAGCCTTATCGAGCGCGGCGTTCTGCACAAATGGTTGGATGGCGTGAAAGTGCTGGGCGATGGCGAGTTGAAGAAAAAGCTGACGGTAAAGGCACAGCGGTTCAGTGGTTCGGCCCGCGAGAAGATCACCAAGGCGGGCGGGACGTGCGAGGAGTTGCCACTGCCAGGCATCCATCATCAGGAAAAGCCGGCTAAACAATCCGTCGCGGCAAAAGAGGTAAAAAAGTAGGGACTGCTTTTTGACAAACCATGTTTGCCGCGTTTCTCAATAGCTGGAAGATCCCCGAACTGCGAAAGCGGATACTGTTTACGCTGGGCATTGTGGCGATTGTGCGCATCGGCGCGGCGATCCCGTGCCCGGGTGTGGATCCTACGGAGTTGGTGAAGTACATCCATGATGTGCAGGCGAAGGCGGGCGGCACGGGCGGCATCATGGGATTGGCGGACCTTTTCACGGGCGGCGCATTGCAGAACTGTGCCGTGTTCGCGCTGGGGATCATGCCGTACATCACGGCATCGATTATCATGATGTTGTTGACGGCGGTAATTCCGTCACTGGAACGTCTGAAGCAGGAAGGTGAGACCGGCCGCGCGAAGCTTGTGCAGTATTCGCGGTACATGACCGTATTCATCTGCATTTTCCAGAGCGCGGCGCTGGCGGCTACCGTTCAGAGCCCGACCGGACTCGCCAAAATGTTCTCAGGATTTACGGGAACACTTGTGGCAAATCCCGGCATTCCATTTGTCATGTTGACGGTGATCACGATCACCAGTGGCACGGTTTTACTGATGTGGCTTGGTGAGCAGATTACCGAGCGCGGTATCGGTAATGGCGCCTCGATTATAATCACGGTGGGAATCGTGGACCGGCTGCCGACGGCGATTATCCAAGCATGGCAGTTATTGTTTCCGAAGGCGGACATGGCGAACCGTGTTCTGCCGGGACCATTGATGGCGCTACTACTGCTGGCAATGATGGTGCTGGTAACTGCAGGAATCATCGCGGTGACACAGGCACAACGCAAGATTCCCGTGCAGTACGCACAGCGCGTCGTCGGCCAGAAGATGATGGGTGGAGGCTCGACGTTCATGCCGCTGCGCGTCAACTATTCGGGTGTGATGCCTATCATCTTCGCATCGGCGATTCTTCAGTTCCCACAATGGTTGTTCTCGATGTCGCGGTTTACGGTTTTTCAGCGATTATCGCGGGCGCTGATGGAAGGCGAGGCGGTGTACTTGGTGATCTATGGGCTGATGATTTTGTTCTTTTCCTATTTCTGGGTCTTGACGCAGTTTAACCCGCTCCAAGTCGCCGACGACTTGAAAAAGTATGGTGGGTACGTGCCGGGGATTCGGCCGGGACGTCCAACGGCTGAACATCTGGATTACGTGATGACGCGAATCACGCTGGCGGGCGCTGTATTTCTGACGGTGATAGCGGTGATTCCATATATTCTCCGTCAAAACCTGCATTTGCCGTATCTGACAGCAAGCTTCTTCGGCGGCACCAGCATGTTGATCACGGTAGGTGTACTGCTGGACACGATGCGCCAGGTCGAATCGCACTTGCTGATGCGCCACTATGACGGATTTTTGCGCAAGGGCAAACTGCGTGCGCGGCGTTGAGGTTCTCGCAGGGTTCATTGACAGAAGGCGCGGTGCGCCCCATGATGTCGCTACGTTATTGGTGTTAACGGGAGCAAGGCCGTCTTGATTCCGATCAAATCAGCGTCGGACATTGATCGAATGCGCGTAGCGTGCAGCGCGGCAGCAGAAGTCATGCGCGCCGTGGCGGCACTGGTTCAGCCGGGGCGAACGACAAAGGAGTTGGACGAAGCTGCGGCGGCACTGATTGGCCAACGCGGGGGTAAAAGTCCGTTCCTCGGATATAAAGGGTTTCCCGGCCACATTTGCGTATCGGTGAATGAGGAAGTGGTACACGGAATACCAAGCCAGCGGCGCGTGCAGTACGGCGACATTGTGAGTCTGGATGTTGGGATTGTGTTGGATGGGTTTGTTGGCGATAATGCCACGACTGTCGCGGTGGGCGTCGTGCCGGCCCAGGTACAGGAGTTGCTCGAAGCGACGCAGGATGGGTTGCGCGCTGGGATTGCCGCGGCGCGACTGGGCAATCGGGTAGGGGACATCTCCCATGCCGTGCAAACGACCGTCGAAGCACGAAGGTTTTCGGTCGTTCGTGAGTTCGTTGGGCATGGGGTCGGACGAAAGATGCATGAAGAGCCGCAGATCCCGAACTTCGGCAGCGCGGGCACTGGGCCGAAGTTGAAGCCGGGCATGACGTTGGCCATCGAGCCGATGATTAACCTCGGCGGACACGCTGTTCGGATGCTCGACGATGGCTGGACGGTGGTGACGGCGGACGGTTCGCCAAGTGCGCATTTTGAACATACGGTTCTGGTGACCGAGAAGGATGTAGAGATATTGACGTGGCTAGAGACGATGCCATACGAGTCGAAGGCACGGTAGTGGAAGTGTTGCCGAACACGATGTTTCGGGTGGAGTTGCCCAACAAACATCGCGTGTTGGCGCATATATCGGGTAAAATGCGGCTGAATTTCATCCGTTTGTTGCCCGGTGACAAGGTGACTGTGGAAATGTCACCGTATGATTTGAGTAAGGGACGGATCACGTTCCGTCATTGATTATGAAGGTAAAACCATCAGTAAAGCGGTTATGCGAGCGCTGCAAAGTGGTGCGGCGAAAAGGTGTGGTGCGGGTGATCTGCACCAACCCGCGGCACAAGCAACGGCAAGGGTAGGAGTGTACTTATGGCTCGTTTGATTGGCGTGGAAGTGCCCGACCAGAAAAAGATCGGGATTGCGCTGCGATATATTTATGGGATCGGGCCGACGACAGCCCTCGAAGTGTGCGGAAAGGCCAACGTGGACCCGAATGTCCGCGCGAAAGACCTCAAGGACGACCAACTCGCGCACTTGGCGTCCGTGCTGCAAGGCTACCGGATCGAAGGTGACCTGCGCCGCGAAGTGCAGACAAACATCAAGCGGTTGATGACGATCAACTGCTACCGCGGCACACGCCACAAGAAGGGGTTGCCGGTCCGCGGTCAACGCACCTCTACCAACGCACGCACGCGTAAAGGCCCACGCAAGACCGTCGGCGTGGTCCGCAGCAAGGAAACGAAGGCGCCGAGAGTCTAACCGGGATAAGAAAAGAAAGCAAAATGGCTAACGAAGCAAAAAAACCTAAGACAAGCAAGAAGAAGGCCGCAGCACCGGTTGAATCACCCTCGGTGCGGGATGAACCGGCCGTGCCGAAAACCGAAGCGGCTCCGGTAAAGGCTGCCGAGAAACCCACGGCAAGGAAAGCCGCGGTGGAAAAACCCGCTGCGGAAAAACCGGCGGCGGAGAAGGCCGCAGAGGAAAAGGCTGCCGCCACAGCGGACAAGCCGGCTGCGGCGGCAGGTGCGCCGGGAGCGCCCACGCCGACCGCCAGTGCGGGGGAACTACTGGGCGAAGGCGAGGCGGCGGCCAAGAAGGTCGTCAAGGCCAAGCACAGCAAGAACGTGCAGCAGGGGATCGCGTATGTGATGGCGACGTTCAATAACACCATCGTTTCGATTGCCGACCTTAAAGGCCGCGTCATCGGATGGTCAAGCGCGGGGCGCGTCGGGTTCAAAGGCTCGCGTAAAAGCACAGCGTACGCGGCGCAGTTGGTCGCGCAGGATGCCGCGCGCCAGGGCATGGCGCACGGGTTGAGGGAGATCGAAGTGTGGGTGAAAGGCCCCGGCGGCGGTCGCGAGGCGGCGATCCGCGCATTGCAGGCCATCGGCTTGGACATCACGGTCATCAAGGACGTGACGCCTGTTCCGCATAACGGTTGTCGGCCGCCGAAACGGCGCCGAGTGTAATGAAGATTTTGAGGGGTTTTACGCATGGCACGATATAAAGGACCACGAGTTCGCATCAGCCGACGTTTCGGCCAGCCGATTTTTGGCCCGTCGAAGTATCTGGAACGCCGGGGTTATCCGCCCGGCGTGCACGGCCCGAAGTCGGCCCGGCGGCGCAAGCTGAGCGATTACGGCGCGCACCTGCTGGAGAAACAAAAATTGCGCTACCAGTACGGGTTACTGGAACGACAGTTTCGCCGGATTTTCGAGATTGCGTCCAAACGGCGCGGCAACACGGGTGAAACGTTGCTGCAATTGCTTGAAACGCGTTTGGACAACGTGGTTTACCGCATCGGGTTTACCACAACGCGGCCATTCGCGCGCCAGTTGGTCAGCCACGGACATGTCCGGGTCAACGGACGCAAGGTGAACGTCGCGTCCTTCAACGTGAAACCCGGCGACGTCATTGAGGTCAAAGCCATCGCAGCCAGCCAGGCGATCGTGAGCAAGAGCTTGGAGTCCGCGCAGATCCGGCCCGTGCCGGAGTGGATCAGTTTCAACCGGGACGCCATGCGCGCACAGATCATGCGGTTGCCGATCAGGCAGGACATCCAGCCGATCGCCAACGAGCAGATGGTCGTCGAGTTCTATTCTAGGTAACGAAAGTCTAACGAGTTGTCGGTCCGCGGCCCTGGAACGCGGGAAACCCAACTCAGGAGGAGTTCACATGCCAGTTCGTATGGGTCGTTTTGAAATGCCAAAGCGGTTGGTCCGCGAGGACGCGACCGCCACGCCAATGTATGCCAAGTTCATTGCCGAGCCGCTCGAGGCGGGCTACGGCCACACCATCGGCAACTCGCTGCGCCGCCTCCTGCTGAGTTCGCTCGAAGGCGCGGCCATCAGCTCGATCAAGATCGAGGGTGTAGCACACGAGTTTATGGCGGTGCCCGGCGTTGTTGAGGACGTGACCGATATCGTCTTGAACTTGAAAAAGGTGCTGTTGAAGTCGCACAGCCGCGAGCCGCACATCATCTATCTTTCCGTAAACAAGGAAGGCCCGGTCACCGCCGGCGACATCAAAAGCGATCAGGTCGTTGAGGTACTCAACCCTGACCAGCACATCTGCACGCTCGACAAGAAGATGAAGTTCGAAGCCGAGATGGAGGTCAAGATCGGCCGCGGATTCTGTCCGGCCGACGAGAACAAGAAGGTGGATCAACCCATCGGCGTGATTGCGATTGACTCGCTGTTCTCGCCCGTCCGCCGCGTGCGGTACACGGTCGAGAACACGCGTGTCGGCCAGCGGATGGATTACGACAAATTGATCCTCGAAGTCTGGACCGATGGGCGCATCAAGCCCGAGGACGCGCTGGTGCAGGCCTCCAACATCTTCCGTCATCACCTCGATGTGTTCTGCAACTATGACCAGAGCATCGTTATTGAGTTCGAGAAGGGCGCCGAGCAGATCAGTGCCGAGCAGACCAAGCTCCGGAAGATCCTCAACATGAGCGTCAACGAGATCGAGTTGAGCGTCCGTGCGGCCAATTGCCTCAACAACGCCAACATCACGACTGTCGGTCAATTGGCGATGAAGACCGAGAGCGAGATGCTCAAGTATCGTAACTTCGGCAAGAAGTCGCTCAACGAGATCAAGGAGAAACTCGACGCGCTCGGGCTGACATTGGGTATGAAGTTCGACCCCGCGCTGCTAGAAGTTGGTGGTGCGGCGGAAACCACGGTCGAAGCGGTGCTGACGGAGCCCGCTGCCGAGGAAATGAAATAGTCAGCCTTCTCCGCACGAGGAACTTACATGCGACACCGCAAAGACACTGCCAAGCTGGGTATGAAATCCCAGCACCGTCGTTCGATGTTGGCGAATATGGTTTGCAGCCTTATCCGCCACAACCGCATCACCACCACCGTGTCCAAGGCCAAGGAGGCACGGCGTTGGGCCGATAGAATGGTGACGCTTGCCAAGAAAGGTACGCTGCATCACCGGCGTCAGGCGCTGGCCTTTCTGCGGCAGAAACCCGCAGTAAAGAAACTCTTCACCGAAACCGGCAAGCAACACGCCGACCGTCAAGGCGGCTACACGCGCATCATCCGCCTCGGCCAACGCCAAGGCGACGCCGCAGAGATGGCCATCCTGGAGTGGACAGGGATTGCAGTCGCCGCCCCGCCGGCTCCGGAAACGGAGAAGGGCAAGAAGAAGGCAGCCAAAGCCGCGCCAGAAAAGAAGGCCGAGCCTGCCGAGCCGAAGAAGGAAGAGAAGAAGGCTAAAGGCAAGAAGAAGGCCGAAGCCGTGAAGTAACCGCAGTACTGCTAGAAATTAACGCGCAGGGCCGACTGAATCCAGTCGGCCCTGTTTATTTGTTGCGGAGCGGCAAGTCGAGCGGAGTGCGCAGTTCTAAACAGTTGGCAATCAGGTTGACAGGCAAGATCAGCAAGTCTAGGTTGGCTGCAAGTTGGACAGGACTTCCGACTCAGTTTGTTGCCGGAAACTTTGTCGGATCAATATCGTTAGACATCGTGAGTACGCCGTCGAACCTGACTTTTGCTCGGATAGCGGCAGTGGCCCTGCGAATCATAGTCGCCACATGGTCGGCGGTGGTCGTGTTTTCGTTGGGCTCTCACCTTATTCTCTGGATTTTGATGGCCTCGGCGATGGCAAATCCGCAGCCAACCACTCACGAATTTCTCTCGCACGCTTTCACCACCGGCGGCTATTTGCTGTTTTATCCAGTGGTCTACTTCGGTTGCTGTTTGATTAGCTGTCTGCCATTGATCCCGATTCGTGTGTCAGTTGGGATTGGTTTAGTCGCCCATCTCTTTGCCGTCCCTGCTGCGCGTGATTATTTTCGGACGGCAACCCCAGCGGACGCCTTGTGGTTGGTTACCTTCTTCGCGCTTTGCTTGGTCATGTATATTTCCATGATAGTTGTACATTGCCTAACCGTGAGGTCGAGTCAACAGCCGCCCACTGGGGCGGCTGTGTCTCACCTTTGATCTTAACAACCGTCCCGCTAATCCTATGACGATCTTCGTTTGGCGTTAGCGCACGGTCGCCAAAAGTCTACGGTTCAGATATGCTTGCCGTCGTAGGCGTCTTTGACGGTGTAACCGGATTTCTGGCGGGCTAGGTTGACGCTGTGTTTTTTCGTATAGGCTTGGTAGAAGTCCTCGGGCGTCATTTCCAGCGTCTGAGCCAGCGAAATTAGGAAGTGCAGCAAATCGACAACTTCGACCCGGGCGTTCTGTTTGTCGAACTTTTGGTACTTGGCCCACCATTTCCACGGGACACTGTCGGTGAGTTCGGCGACCTCCTGTGACATTGCGCGGCAGTAGTTCAAGACCCATTGCTGGCGTTGTTCGCCGGTCATGCTAGCCATGTCCACGCCGATACGGAGGTTGAGGGCTTGCTGGAGTCGAAAAATCTCGTCGAGTTTATCGTGCTTGATCATGATGATTAGATTATTGGCGAAAGCATTCTAGAAATCACGCCTTTTGTCCGCTTGACCCAGCGGGCAAGGTTGCCGATAGTGTTCCCTCACCCTGTCCCTCTCCACGTAAGCGGGAGAGTGGAAGGGTGGGGGCGAAAGGACGACGACATGGAAACTGTAGTCATTATCGGATCGGGTTGCGCCGGCTGGATCGCTGCATTGTACGCCGCACGGGCCAATCTGAATCCGCTGTTGCTGACGGGCGCGCAGCCCGGCGGATTGCTCACAACGACGAGCATCGTGGAGAACTATCCCGGTTTCCCGGATGGGATCGACGGCACGGAGTTGATGCTGAGGATGCAGAAACAGGCCGAACGGTTTGGCACCCGGACACAGTACGGCGTGAATATCACCCGGGTGGACTTCTCCGCGCGCCCGTTCAAACTATGGGCTGATGATGAACTGATCGAGACGCGCGCGGTCATCATCGCCGTTGGCGCGTCGCATCGGCATATCGGATTGAAGAGCGAAGAACTGCTAGAACGGAAAGGTGTGACCTACTGCGCCACCTGTGATGGCGCGTTACCGATGTTCAGGAACCAGCCGCTGGTCGTTGTCGGTGGCGGCGATTCCGCCTGCGAAGAGGCGCTTTATCTAACACATTTTGGCTCAAAGGTTTATCTTGTTCACCGACGCGACCAACTCCGGGCCTCAAAAATCATGGCTGGACGCGCCCTTGGCAACCCGAAGATTCAACCTGTCTGGGACTCCGTGGTGGGCGACATTCTCGACGTGAAGCAGGACAAGGTTGTCAGCGTAAAACTCCGCAACGTCAAAACAGGTGCAATTTCGGACCTTGCTTGTGCGGGCGTTTTTGTTGCTATTGGTCACGTTCCGAGCACCAATTTGTTCAAGGGGCAGGTAGAGATGGATGCCGACGGCTATATCATCTGCAAGAAGGGGACCTACACCAGCGTGCCCGGTGTGTTTGCCGCTGGCGACTGCGTAGATCGTATTTACCGACAGGCCATAACCGCCGCCGGCACCGGCTGCGCCGCGGCTATAGATGTCGAACGTTATCTCGCACGCTGAACCGGCGATCCAAACAATCTAGTGCATGGGCAGGGGAATGGTGGATTGAAAGGTGCTGCTGCTGCGCCATCAAATACCGTTCCCACCATGTGGCCCTTTGTCGCTTGACGGAGTCAGCGGCGCGTCAGTAAGATACATCGCGTTTTCGAGGTTTAGTTGTTTCTCAAAGGGGGTGAATCTTATGGCTGAAGCCTATTGCGTGAAATGCAAGGCGAAGAAGGAAATGTCAAATGCGCAGGAAGTGACGATGAAGAATGGTCGTCTCGCAATGCAGGGCGTGTGCCCAACGTGCGGAACGAAGCTGTTTCGAATTATGGGTGGCAAGAAGTAGCGGAGGATACAGTGAGCTTGATCCCCTCGCCGGCCAGTGGGCTGGCGAGGGTGGTTTTTCTCAATTGACGGCGGAGCCGGAACTATGAGTAATGGAAAAGACGAATTGGCGTATGTTCTGATCAATCCGTACACGATCTACAAGTCGCGTACGGGCGGCGTAATCGCGCGGTTGTTCACGCGTACAGCGCTGGATTTGGTCGCGGCGCGGATGTTCGCGCCAAGCCGCGCGCTGGTCGAGGAGTATGCTGCCACCATCGTCTCTGATCGGGATCCTCAAGACCGCAAGATTCAGGAACTGATACGCCAGTACTTGCTCGATAATTATTCGCCGGACCCAAAGACCGGTTTGCGGCGACGCGTGATGATGTTGGTGTTCCGCGGCGAGGATGCGGTGAAAAAAGTGCGGCAGGTCGTTGGCAATATTAATCCTTCGAAGGCCACCTCTGGTGAAACCATCCGCGACACCTACGGCGACTACGTTGTTGTCCCTGATGGTCAGGTCCGATATTTCGAGCCGGCTGTGCTCGCGCCGCCGACATCCGAGGAAGCGGAAAAGAAGCTGAAGATTTGGGCAAAATACTCCGACACGGACGGTGGATTCCTCGATAACGTCGTCCAATATCCGCAAGGCGCAAACATCGAGCAAACCCTGGTATTGCTCAAGCCCGACAACTTCCGCTTCCCGAGCGCGCGGCCAGGCAACATTGTTGACATGTTCTCGCGGACGGGACTGTGCATCATCGCGATCAATGTACACCGCATGGACGTTGCCGAAGCGTGTGAATTCTATGGCCCTGTACGCGACGTGCTGCGTGACAAAATGCGCGCCACCTCTGGCCAGCGGACGCGTGCCGCCATCGAGAAGGAATTCGGGTTCGCCTTGGACGCCGATACCGAGAAATCGCTCGGCGACCTCATGGGACCGCTGGTCGCCGAACAGCAGTTCAATGAGATTGTGAAGTTCATGACGGGTCGCAGTCAGGACAAGTGTAAACCGGGCCAGGAGACGGCATGCGGCTTGGAGAAGATCGTCGCACTGGTTTATCAAGGCGTTGACGCGGTGAAGAAGATCCGCGCCGTGCTCGGCCCGACCGATCCGCGCAAGGCCCCGCCGGGCACCATCCGCCGCGAACTTGGCCAAGACATCATGGTCAATGCCGCACACGCCAGCGATTCATCTGAGAACGCGAAACGCGAAATGGGCATCATCAAGATCCGTGAGAACAACCTCAAGCCGCTCATCGAGAAATTCTACAACTGCAAACTCTGAACTGAGAGAATCGTAAGGACCGCATGGCAATCCAACTCGCACAACATGCCACCACGCTCACACCATCGTTGACACTAGCCATCGACGCGAAAGCCAAAAAGTTGAAGGCCGAGGGAGTTGACGTTTGTGGTTTCGGCGCCGGCGAACCCGATTTCGATACCCCGCAACACATCAAAGATGCCGCGACCAAGGCGCTCGCCGAAGGATTTACCAAGTATACGCCATCATCGGGTATACCCGAACTGCGAGGGGTCATCGCAGAGAAACTCAAGGCCGACAACGACCTCGATTATCTGCCATCGCAGATCATCGTCAACTGCGGGGCGAAACATTCCTGCTACAACGCCATCCTTGCCACTTGCCAGACGGGAGACGAAGTCATCATCCCTGCGCCGTACTGGCTTAGTTATCCTGAAATGGTCAAACTCGCCGACGCCACGCCGGTCATCATCCCGACCAGTGAAGCAAATGGGTTCAGGCTCACGCCGGAACAGTTCCGAGATGCGATGACGCCTCGCACAAGGCTCATCATTCTCAATTCGCCAAATAACCCGACCGGCTCGATGTACAGCCGCGAGGAATTGCGGGCGCTGGCCGAGATCGCGCTCGAAGAGGACATCCTGATGTTGTCGGACGAGATCTACGAAAAAATCACCTACGAAAACACCGAGCACGTCAGCCTCGCCGCGCTCAGCCCGGAGATTTACGACCTGACGATCACAGTCAACGGGTTCAGCAAGGCCTATGCGATGACGGGTTGGCGGCTAGGGTACGTCGCTGCACCCAAAGCTATCGCGGCCGCGGTCGACTCGATCCAATCGCACTCGACCTCCAACCCGACCAGCTTCGCACAAAAAGGAGCATTGGCGGCATTGCAAGGCGACCAATCGTTTATCGCTGAGATGGTGCGGGCGTTTGCTGAGCGGCGTACGTACATGTACGACCGTCTGACGAAGCTTCCGGGCATCACGTGCGTACTGCCGATGGGCGCGTTCTACATGCTGCCGAACATCTCCAGTTTTGGCCTGACCAGTACCGATTTCTGCTCCAAGTTGCTTGAGCAGCAGAAGGTCGCCGCGGTGCCCGGCATTGCGTTCGGCACCGATGCGCACATGCGGCTAAGTTACGCCTGCTCAATGGAGAACATTCAGAAGGGCCTAGACCGTATCGAAGCCTTCTGCGCGTCGCTCAAGTAACGCGGGCTTCTCGCTCGTATTGCACAGATGAAAATCGCTCTCATCGGCCTGCCCCAAGTCGGCAAGAAAATCGTATTCTCGCTGTTGACGGGGATCGCTCACGACCAGTTACTGGCCCGTGGCGGCGAATACCATGTCGGCGCAGTCAAGGTCGCAGACCCGCGCGTGTACAAACTCTCGGCGATGTACAACCCGAAAAAGACCAAGCACGCCGAGATTGAATGCACGCTGGCGCCCGCTCCGCCCCACGAGCCGAAACCGCGCGAGCAATGGCTGAACAAACTCAAGGACATGGACGCCTTCTGCCACGTCGTTCGCGCGTTTGAGGATCCTGCGGTTTTCCACGCCAAAGGCACCGTCGACGCCCTGCGCGACATCGACGAGATGAACCTTGAACTCACGATTAGCGACCTCACGCTTATCGAACTCCGCCTCAACCGCATCGCCCAGGACCAGAAACGCAAGTTCGAACAGGAACGCGCTGACGAAGCCGCATTGCTGGAAAAATTGAAGCCGCACCTTGAAGCCGGCAAACCGTTTCGCGACTACCCATGGCATGATGGTGAGGAGAAGAAGCTTCGTTCGCTTCAGTTCCTGACGATGAAAGGGCTGGTGACAGCGTTGAACTTGGGCGAATCCAACTTTCCAAACCCGGTGTTGGTTGAATCCGCGAAGGCCAAACTCGCCGGACCACGCTCTGAGGTGGCCCAGCTCTGCGCCAAAATCGAGATGGAAGTCAAACAAATCGAGAGTCCCACAGAACGCGTTGAGTTTCTGAAGGCACTTGGGGTGGGGGAACCGGCCATCCACGTTCTTACCCGACTCCTCTACAAAGCACTCGGTTACATTTCGTTTTTCACTGTCGGCGAAGACGAGGTGCGCGCCTGGACGATCCGCCACGGCGCGACCACCGTGGACGCCGCGCATGCCATCCATTCCGACCTGGCCCGCGGTTTCATCCGCGCCGAGGTAATGAAGTACGACGAGTTGATCGCCGCCAGCGATAGTTTGCCCGTCGAAGCCTTGGCGAAGGCGGGCCATCATGCCGAAGTGAAACTCAAGGAAACCGGTAAACTACTGGTCAAAGGCAAGGACTACGTCGTAGAAGATGGCGACATCGTCCATATCCGCCATAGCGGTTAGCTTGGGGTTGCCGGCGCGTACGGTAAGATGCGTGTCAACGGCATGCGCAAACGAACTATGATAGACTTAATCATCGTCATTCCCGCCGCGTACATACTGCTTTGCGTTTTTCTTCGCTGGCGTGAACCATCGATGATTTACCTTCCCGATCGACGGTTGGATGCCACGCCCGATGCCGCCGGCTTGTCCTACGAAGATGTTTTTCTCACAACCACTGATGGCGTGCGCATCCACGGCTGGTTTTTGCCCGCGCCCCACGCTCTTCCCCCGTCTCCCTTCACTCTTCTTTTCTTTCACGGCAACGCCGGCAATATTTCGCACCGGCTAGACAAGCTTGTCGTGTTTCACAAACTTGGTGCGAACGCCCTGATTATTGATTATCGTGGTTATGGCCGCAGCGAAGGCAAGCCGAGCGAGGAGGGTACCTATCACGACGCCCAAGCTGCTTACGAATACCTAACTCGACCGCGGCCCCTGCTTGTCCGCCGAAGCCGTGGCGAAGGCGGAAACCGCGAACCGAAAACAATTGTCGTCTATGGTGAATCCCTCGGCTCAGCGATTGCCGTTGATCTTGCCTCGAAACATCCCGTAGGTGGCATCGTTCTCGAAGAACCGTTCATCTCGATTGCCGACGTCGGTCAGAAAATGTTCCCGTTTCTGCCCATACGCCTTTTGGCGCGGACCAAATACGACTCGCTCAGTAAGATTGACCAGATCAACGCGCCGCTGCTGATTTTCCATAGCCGCGATGACGAAGTGTTCCCATTCCGCCATGCCGAGCGCCTGTTCGCCGCCGCCCGCGAACCCAAGCGGCTCGTAGAACTCCACGGCAGCCACAATGACGCTTTCTCCGTTAGCGCCGACATGTACCGCGATGAGCTAAGACAGTTTTTGACTCGACTTAATTCCTCATAGTCTGCTATGAAAAAGTTTGGCTTACGGGCCTACTCAATGGATAGCCAATTAAATCAATCCAAAGCTGGCCGTATAACGAATCGCTGGAGAGTCGTATTGGTCATATTAGCCTGTCTCATTACCCTCTACGTTGCCTATCGCTTTGTCCTCGGTCATGCTGTCGATGTAAGAATTGAAGCCATCCGACGTGCGGGCTTGCCTGCGACTTGTGCCGAATTCGACAAATGGTATACGCACGTCCCAGCCGGTGAGAATGCCGCAGATTTTTATATTCAAGCAGGCGAACACTACAACAGGTGGACGAACACTCTTTCACAGCCGATCTTCATTACCAACACCTGGACGCATCCCTATCGTGCTAGGAAAAAATCCGATCTTCTGCCCATCGAGGGAGACGTCAAGCTCCCACCTCGAACCGAGCAGCTTCCCGCCGAAATGAAGCAGCTAATTGGCGAATATCTTACCGATAACGCCGAAGCTCTTCGCTTGCTCCATCAAGCCGCCTCAACGAAGCGGTGCCGTTTCCTAGTTGATTTGGACAAAGGACCTTGCGTGTTAGACCACATGAGCCAACCGAGACAGGGGGTGCGCTTGCTAATGCTTGAAGCAATCGAGAATTCAGAGAGCCAGAAACCAGAGCAGGCTGCCGAATCTGTGGTCGCTTCACTAGCCATTACCCGCGCGTTGAATCAGGAACCGGTAATTATTTCTCGCCTCGTCGCGATTGCCTGTCACGGAGTCAGCATCGAAAGTCTCCAACATGTGCTGAACAGAACGCCGCTCACTGACGAGCAACTTGTGAAATTGGCTGTCGCGCTCATGGAAACGGAAGACCCGCAGGGTTTGACACGAATGTTTATCGGTGAGCGTTGTTTCGGGATCGATAGATTTGAACAAATACGGCAGGATAAATGGCGTTCTTCGTCTGATGATACATCCTACTGGTATGCCCAATTGTTTCGCTGCCTTTGGAAGGCATCCGGGCTGTTGGAATTGGATGAGTTAGCTTATCTCAACCTTATGCATGACTTCGTGAAAGCCACACAACTTTCTCCGCCGCAAAGTATCGCAGCGACGAAGGCATTAACAGTAAAGGCGAAGCAGTTGCCCTTCTACGTGATTCTGTCCCGCAGAACGCTTGATGGTTTGGATAACGTGGTGACTTTTGATGTTAGACAAGTTGCCCGAGTTCGAACAGCGGTGGCTTCTCTGGCGATTGAACGATACAGGCTCGCCAAGGGCGACCTTCCGGAAAAGCTCAGCGATGTCGTTCCCACGTACCTAGATGCGATTCCACAAGACCCATTCGACGGCAAGCCACTTCGTTATAAGAAGCTTGTGAGAGGTTACGTCGTTTACAGCGTCGGCGATGATGGCGAAGACAACGGTGGCGCAGAGTTGAACAGTGAAGGGCTTAGCGTCGGCAAAGGCACTGACATCACCTTCATCATCGAGCGATGAAGCTCGGCAACTCTTGACGCTCCGCACAACCCACCCTAGTATCGCCGCGCATCGAGGAAACAACATGGCCGAGATTCGACCTTTTCAGGGCGTTCTGTATAACACGCAGCGGGTCAAGCCCGACGACGTGTTGACGCAGCCTTACGACAAGATCACTGCGGAGATGCGAGAACGATACCTCCAGCAGTCGCCCTATAACCTGATCCGCATCGAGTTGGGCAAAGAGGAACCCGGCGACAACGATTCAGTCAACCGCTACACGCGCGCCAGAGACCTTTATCAAACTTGGCTGCGTGACGGAGTGTTGCGACGTTCACCAAAGCCGGCGCTTTACTTCCTCGAACAAACCTTCGTGCCGCCGGGCGGAATGCAACCGCTGATGCGCCGCGGCCTGATTGCACGCGTCCGTCTCCACCGCTGGGACGAAGACATCGTTCTGCCGCATGAACACACGTTGTCGAAGCCGAAGGCGGACCGTTTGGCGTTGCTGCGCGCTGTCGGCTCACAGCAGGGCCAGATTTTCATGCTCTACCCGAAGACAGGGGTGTCCCTCAACGAGATTTTCGCCAAGGCCGGTGGGCTAGACGCCCGCCCTACTATCGAATCCACGGACGACTACAATGTCGTAAACAAACTATGGGAGATCACCGACTCTGTGGCGATAAAAACGGTCCTTGAAGTGTTACGTGATCTCAAGTTCTACATCGCTGACGGTCATCACCGTTATGAAACGGCGTTGGCGTTTCGCGACGAGTGCCGTGCCACCGGCAACGACCCAAATGCGCCGCACGAATTTGTCATGGCCACGCTGGTGGACATGAACGATCCCGGCCTAGTCATCCTGCCGACCCACCGTACCGTGACCAACCTCGGCGGATTCGACCGTCGCAAGTTTGCTGCGCGGTTGGCTTCGCATTTCGCAATCGAGCCGCAACCGTCTGCCGATGCGATGCTCGCCGCCGTGCGCGCGGGCGGACATCGGCTTGGGATGTTCGACGGTGAACAGTTCGCTGTGCTGCGGCCTAAGAATCCCGCGACGTTGCGACTGTTGTTTGCCGACAAGCCGCCATTGTGGGACACACTAGATGTGGGGATCCTGCACGTGGCCGTTTTAGAGGCATTGCTGGGCATTGACGAAGCTCATCTGCGCGAGGAGGCCAACATCGCTTATTGGCGCGAGCCAGGCAACGCACTTGACCGGGTTCGTACGGGCGTGGCGCAACTGGCATTCTTTCTGCCGGCGACGCCCGTGGCCGATGTGAAAGCGATCGCCGATGCTCATTCGCGCATGCCGCAAAAAAGCACGGATTTCTATCCGAAACTTTTGTCCGGGATGGTGATCTACGAGGTTTTACCCCGATAAAATCGTAACGCGGTGAGGAATGCCGCGCCTACGATTGCTCTGCGCCGAACAGTTTGTCCACATCCATACCTAGCTTCTGCATGCGGTAACGAAGGGCGTGACGGCTGATGCCGAGTGCAGCGGCGGTGTCATTAATCCGTCCGCGATACCGCTGTAACATGCGCTCAATCTGTTGCCGCTCGAAATTCACCAATGACTCCTCCAAATTTCGCCCCAGCGGCGCCTCCTCAGTTTCCGTCGAAAGTTGTTCCGCCAATGCGCTCGGCAAACTTTGCGGACGGATGCGCTCGGTAGTCTCGACGATGGCTGCTCGTTCGATGGCGTTGCGCAGTTCGCGGATGTTGCCAGGCCAATCGTAGGTTTGCATCAGCGCATCGGCGGCCTCCGTGAAACCCGTGAGATGTTTACCCATTGCCTCGTTGAACTGCTGGAGAAAATACGCGGACAGCAATGGGATGTCTTCGCGCCGCTCCCGCAATGGCGGGAATGCGATCTGTACGACGTTGAGCCTATGGTAAAGGTCTTGTCGCAAACGGCCTGCCGCCAGCGCTGCGGCGACATCGGTGTTGGTCGCCGCGATGACCCGAACGTCAACACTCACACGTTCATTGCCGCCAACGCGCTCGAAACGTTTCTCCTCCAACACCCGCAGCAACTTTGCCTGCAACGCCCCACTCATCTCACCGATCTCGTCGAGAAATAGTGTTCCGCCGTTGGCCTCCTCGAACCGCCCGATCCGTTGTTTTACCGCGCCCGTAAACGCGCCTTTCTCGTGTCCAAACAACTCGCTTTCCAGCAGGTTTTCGGGAATCGCCGCGCAGTTGATGCTTATAAACGGTTTACCGGCGCGACGGCTGTGCACGTGCAAAGCGCTGGCGGCCATTTCCTTGCCCGTGCCGCTCTCGCCGAGCAGCAACACCGTCGCGTCCGTCGGCGCCGACACGCGTATCAACTCGCGGATCTCCGCCAAGCGCGGACTGCGGCCCAGGAGATCGTCCACCTGGTAGCGCAGCCCAGTTACCAGCAAACGCTTTAGGCGGCGGTTCTCCTCCTGTAGCAGTTTGTGGCGCACCGCGTTATCAATGACATGTAGCAATTCTTCCGGATCGAACGGTTTGGAGAGGTAATCCACCGCGCCGCTCTTGATGGCTTGCACCGCCAGTTTCGGCGTGGCGTAGCCGGTGACCATGATGAACGGGATTTGTGGGTAGCGCTGCCGCACCTCCGCCAGCAGTTTGAATCCATCCATCTCTGGCATTCGCGCGTCGGACACAATGACCTGCACGGGGTGCGTGGCCAGCTGTTCCAGCGCCTCCTTCCCGGAATGAGCCAGCAGCGGCACGCAACCGTCCGACTTCAAAATGGATTCCATGGTGGCGAGCATGTTCCGCTCGTCGTCCACAACCAATACAGTCGTCTGTGCCATTGTTTATCTTGGTCGTCTGGTTCGCACCGGCAAGGTGAGTGTAAACACACTCCCTTTACCCAGTTCCGATCTCACCGTCACCGCACCCCCGTAAGTTTCGACCACATTCTTTACAATCGCAAGCCCCAAACCGGTGCCGCCTGATTTCGTGGTTGTGAACGCGTCAAAAATCCGCGCCAGCAAATCGGGTGCAATACCGTGCCCGGTGTCGGCGATCTGCACTTCTATTTGTCTGTCGCCGGCGTACCGGCTTTGCACGGTCAACGTCCCGCCTGCCGTCATGGCCTCAACCGCGTTTTGCAGCACGTTGAGGAAACATTCCTCCAGTTGCGAGCGCTGCACCACCAACGGCGGCAAATACCTAGCCAGATGTGTCACAACCTGCACCCTGGACTCCAACGTGGGTGGCAACGCTTGCCGCAACGCGTTCTCCAACGCCTTGTTGACATCCACGCTTTCTAGCCGGCCCTCGTTGAGCCGTGCGTAGTCCATCAATTCCGTAACGATTCGATCCGCCCGCGCCACTTCATCGCGGATGACTTGCACAGTCTCGCGAGGCGGTGACTTGCCATTCTCCGTTTCCCGCTGCAGCAGAAACACCGCGTTGTTGATGATCCCAAGTGGATTCTTCAACTGATGCGCCATCTCTGCTGCCAATCGCGCCGTTGCCGCTATCTTCTCAGTGCGCAACTGAAACTCCTGTTGCTGCGCCTCACGGAGATGCTCGCGATCGATGAGCGCGTACGCACCCCAACAGTACAGCCCGACGAGCACCAAAATCGTCAGCCGCATCCAGTATAGTTGGCCGCCGAAGAACAACAACGTGTTTTCGTTGAGCATCACCGCCAGCGTATAGAAAACACACAAGGAGAGGTTCAGCAGCGTCTGCAGCCAGAACGTCGGAAAATTCACAGCACTACGGAGTATCAACCCGATGTACAACCAATACAAAACACTCTGCAATCCCCCAGTGAAGTACACCAAACTGCTGAGAAACAAGCCGTCCAGCATAGCCAGAAACCACGCGCTGGAGCGCAGCAATCCCGGCCAAAACCGCCACCGGGCCAAAAGCAATAGTCCCAAAAAGAAAAGATTCCCGACAGTGCACACCTTCAGAAGCGTGTAGTACATCGTTAGCGTGTAGTATAGGCTCCTTCTCTGTACGATCTCGGGCATGCTGCTCCCCCAGCCGAGAGTCAGGAGAAAATGGTAGTTCGCTGTGAAGATGTAGCTCGCCGCTAAGATCGCCACCACCTTGATCGGCAGCATGATGTTGGTCTCGACAAACATCAGGCGATGCATTTGCTGCTCGCGCTGCTCGTCCGTCATCTGTGTCCTAAACCAATCTTTCATGTTCGTAACTTCAGCACTCGCTCAATAATCGCCGCCGCCACGTCCCGTTTCCGGAGTGTGGGCAACTGCTCGATGTGGTCGTCGGCAAACAACAGTGTCACTGCGTTTGTTTCCATCTCAAACGCGCTCTCCATGTTCGCTACGATCAGGTCAAGATTCTTCCGCTGTAGTTTCGTACGCGCATTGGCCAACAAATCATCCGTCTCTGCCGCAAATCCAACCAGCGTCTGCGACCGCTTTTGTTTTCCCAACTCGGCAAGAATGTCCACAGTCGGCTCCAACTCCCACATACCGTTGAACACGTCCTTCTTGATTTTGGAACCCGCTGTCCGCTTTGGGCGGAAATCGCACACTGCCGCCGCCATGATGATAACATCACAACGGTCCAAGCGAGGGAGCACTGCGTCGGCCATCTCCTGTGTAGTCGTGACACGCACACACTCTACGCCGACGGGCGGCGTCAGCGCCGTCGGCCCGCTCACCAGCACCACGTGCGGCGACACCGCCCGTGCCGCCTCGGCGAGCGCGTAGCCCATCTTGCCGGACGAACGATTGGAGATAAACCGGATCGGATCCAAAAACTCCCGCGTTGGCCCAGCGGTCACGAGGAATCGAAGTGATTCAGAACTACGCATCTGCCAGATGTTTATGGGAGCGACATTCCTGCCGCGGTCCCGCACCTACGAGACAACAACGTCGCTCCTACGATTTGCTAGACGAGCATCTTTTGTATCTTTTCCACGATCTTATCCACATCCCATAACCGTCCGATCCCCTCATAACCACAGGCCAGCAACCCCTTCTCGGGGCCGATGAACCCGACGCCGCGCTTCCGGAGAATCTTCACGTTTTCCTGTGTAGCGGGATGCAGCCACATTTTGGCGTTCATCGCGGGGGCAATCAGCACTTTCGCTTCTGGACGCAGCGCCAACGCCATCGTCGTCAGCGCGTCATCCGCAATTCCGTGAGCCAATTTGGCAATTACGTTCGCCGTCGCGGGGGCAACGACAAACAGGTCGACCGCATCGGCCAGCGCGATATGCGTCGGTCGCCATTCACCTTCGCCTTCCGCAAACATGTCCAACGTGACTGGATGTTGTGACAGCGTCCGCAGGGTCAGCGGTGTAATGAATTGCGTGGCATCCTTCGTCATCACGCAAACCACCTCGTGACCAAGCTGTCTCAGTTTGCTGGCCATATCGGCGGCCTTGTACGCCGCAATTGAGCCAGTTACGCCTAGAATAATGTTTCGTTTCTTTGCCATGGTCTTCCGTCCTTCGGCACGTGCGCCGTCTTGGATTTCTCTGCGATCAGGATCGCCTTGGCGTAGGCAAAGTCTTCATCGATTTGACCGGTGACAAAAGCGTAATCGTACTCACGCCAATGCGCCAGCTCCTGCGCGGCCACCGCCAGCCGTTTGCGAATGGCTTCGGTGCTGTCCGTGCCTCGTTTCCGCAAGCGTTGCTCCAGCAACTCAAGCGTCGACGGCACCAGAAAGATTGTTACCAGCGCATGGGGATACGCAAACCCGCCACCGCGCACACACTGCATAACCTGCGCCGCACCTTGCACCTCGATCACCAACAACACGTCCTGGCCTGCTGCAATTCGTTCCTCCACGGACCGCCGCGGCGTGCCGTAATAATGGCCGTTGTACTTCGCGTGCTCCAGAAAATCGCCTGCCGCAATCCGCCGTTCAAACTCTTCGACGCTCACAAAAAAGTACTCACGCCCGTGCTTCTCCCCCGGCCGCGGCGGCCGAGTCGTACAGGATACAGACTGAACAATGTTGGGCGACCAACTCAGCAACCGTTGGCAGAGCGAACTCTTTCCGCCGCCCGATGGCGAGGACACCACGATAATCAAGCCCGTTCGTACTGACGCTGCGTCATTCAATGTTTTGCACCTGTTCGCGGATCTTCTCCAGTTCTGCCTTCATTTTAACGACTTGCTGCGAAACCTCTGCCGCATTTGCCTTTGAGCCGACGGTATTGATCTCGCGGTTCATCTCTTGCGCGAGGAAATCGAGCGGGCGTCCAACTGGTTCGTCGGCATGGAGCTGCCCGCGGAACTGCGACAAGTGACTTGCCAACCGCGTTAACTCCTCCGTGATGTCGCAGCGATCCGCAAAAATCACCACTTCCTTTACCAACCGCTCGTCGTCCAAAGGCACATTCAGGCCCGCATCCTTCACCCGAGCATGCAACTGCTCCCGATACCGCTTCACCGCTTCGGGTGCCACCTTCCGAATCAGTTCCACCCCCGTTGCAATCGTGTCGAGTCGTCGTGCCAGGTCCGCCGCTAGGAACTTTCCCTCACGCTCACGCATTTTGACCATTTGGACCAGAGCCTTCTGCAGCGCCGCCTCCAAGCCCGACCACATCGCCTCAGCGTCCACCATACTCTCGGCCAGCTTCAGTACGCCCGGCGCACGCAGGATCGTGTCGAGCGTCAACGAGCCGTTGAGGTTGATCTGTTTTTGCAGTTTTTGGATCGCGCGGTAATAGGCTTTTGCCAAGGCGACGTCCAATTCGATCTGCTCTTCGGCTTTCGCGGTACCGCGATGGTAGGCCACAAGTACGTTGATGCGCCCACGCGACAATTTAGCGTTGATGGCGTCGCGAATGCGTGGCTCAAGTTCGACTAGTTCCTTCGGTAGATTGATCGAAACGTCGTTCTGCTTGCGATTGACGGAATTCAACTCCACCGTGAATTTGAATCCGTCCTTCACGCACTCCCCGCGCCCGTATCCGGTCATGCTACGCATCTGGTCAACCCCACAGTCATTTCAAACTACAGTTCGTTTTTTCCTGCCATCTCCCAGCTTCAAAACATCCGCCACCTGCGTCACGTCCTTGTCGCCGCGGCCGCTCATGTTGATGATTACGATGTCGCTCTTGCGGTGCGATTTGGCGTGCTTCATCACAAACGCAACGGCATGTGCCGATTCGAGCGCGGGAATGATCCCCTCGACCCGTGAACAGAACTGGAATGCCGCCAGCGCTTCGTTGTCGGTCGCGTAGGTGTACTCAACCCGCTTCAAATCCCGCAGGTAGCTGTGCTCCGGCCCGACTGCCGCGTAATCGAGACCTGCCGAGACGGAGTGGGTGAGCATGATCTGGCCGTCCTTGTCCTGCAAGACGTAGCTGCGCGTGCCTTGCAGCACACCGAGCGAGCCGCCTTTCTGGAATCGAGCAGCGTGCTCGCCAGGTTTGATGCCGTGCCCGCCACCCTCGACACCGATCATCCGTACACCCTTGTCGCCCAGGAAAGCGTGGAACAGACCGATGGAGTTTGACCCACCGCCAACGCATGCCACGAGTGCGCTGGGCAAACATTCCTCCTGCTCCAGAATCTGTCGCCGTGCCTCGCGCCCAATCACACTTTGAAAATCGCGCACCATCATCGGATATGGATGCGCACCGAGGACGCTGCCGAGGATGTAATGGGTCGTGCGAACGTTTGTGACCCAGTCCCGCATCGCTTCGTTGATGGCTTCCTTGAGGGTCTGCTGCCCGGCGGTCACGGCGCGCATGTCCGCGCCCAGCAACCGCATACGGTAAACATTCAGCGACTGCCGTTGCATGTCCACTGCGCCCATGTACACGACGCATTCCATGTCGAACATTGCCGCCACCGTTGCCGTCGCCACGCCATGCTGGCCCGCGCCGGTCTCCGCAATGATGCGACGCTTGCCCATGCGCTTCGCCAACAGTATTTGGCCGAGGGTGTTGTTGATCTTATGCGCGCCAGTGTGAAGCAGGTCTTCGCGCTTGAGGTAAATCTTCGGCCCACAGAGTTCGCGGGTCATCCGTTCGGCGAAGTACAACGGCGTCGGCCGCCCTGCGTATTCACGAAGATAATAATCCAGCTCCTCGCGGAACCGTCTGTCGCACCGCGCCTTTTCGTACTCTTGTGCCAGCTCCAGCAATGGTGCCATCAACGTTTCGGGCACAAACATACCGCCGTACGGCCCGAAATGGCCGCACCGGTCAGGAACAGTTGTTAGGTGCTTTTGCATAGCTCGATAAATCTCCGCAATTTCTCCGGGTCTTTCCTGCCCGGCTCACTCTCCACTCCACTGGAGACGTCGACTGCATACGGGCGCACTTTCCGGATCGCCTCCTGAATGTTGGCCATTGTCAGTCCGCCCGACAAAACGATCGGAAGACCGATCTCCTTTGCCCTCACCGCGATCGACCAGTCGAACGTTTTGCCTGTACCGCCACGCTTGGTCTCAGTGTAGGTATCCAGCAACAGCGCGTCAACATCGTACTCCGCCGCCGTCCGCAGCGAGTCTTCGTCCTGCACCCGAATGGCCTTGATCGTCCTCGCTGCAAACTGTCGGCAAAACTCCGGCGGTTCATCTCCGTGAAACTGCAAGGTGGTCAGCCGACACTCGGCCAGCGTTGATTTGATCTCCCGCTGTGTGGCGTTCACAAACACGCCCACGGTCGCCACGAATGGCAGGAACGCCTTGCAGATACCCGCCGCCTGCGCCAAAGTCACACGACGCAGACTTTTCGGATAGAAGATGAACCCCAAAGCGTCTGCACCCAACTCCGCCGCCAACCACGCGTCGTCAAGGTTCGTGATGCCGCAAATCTTGATTTTGACAGACATCGTTCTTTCTCACGCAAAGCCGCCAAGTTCGCCAAGAACGACTTTGCGTCTTTACGCCTTTGCGTGAACCATCATTTCTGCAATAGTTCCTTTATCTTCGCGCCAATGTCACGGCTGCGCATCAACGATTCGCCGATCAGAATTGCGTTCACACCGGCTTTCGCCACGTGCTCAACATCAACCCGCGTATGGATGCCGCTTTCAGCGACGATGAGCCGATCGGCGCAAGCGCCCTGCCGCACAATTGCCGCCAGTTTCTCCGTTGTCGCAAGCCGTACCGAAAAATCGCGCAAGTCGCGGTTGTTTATGCCGATGATGCCTGCGCCTGCTGCCAGCGCGCGATCTAGTTCGTGCTCGTCATGCACCTCGACTAGCGCTGCCAGATGCAAATGTTCGGCCAGCGCACAATAAGCCTTGAGCTGTGCATCGTCGAGAATTGCTACGATTAACAATGTCGCGTCCGCGCCGCGCGCTGCCGCCTCATAAACCTGAAGTTCCTCGATTACGAAATCCTTCCGCAACAGCGGCAACTTCACCGCGGCGCGAATCTGCTGTAAGAACTCGATGCGCCCCTGGAAAAACTCGCGATCCGTGAGAACCGAGATAGCCGCAGCACCCGCCTTCTCACATTCCCGCGCGATGAGCACAGGATCGAAATCGGACCGAATGACGCCCGCCGACGGAGAGGCCTTCTTGACCTCGGCGATGAGGGCCGCGCCTTTGTCGCGCTGCAATGCGCCGGCAAAATCGCGGAAGTCGGTGCGCGCCGCGGCGCTCCCGCGCAGTTCCTCCGCCTGCAACCGCAAGGCAATCATCTCGCGCCGTTTCACCGCTACGATTTTGTCGAGAATAGTCATCGGGAACCTATCCGCAGGAACGTATCAACTGTAATAACCATGCTGTGAACAGTGCGATGGCCAGAATGACAGCCAGACCAGTCCACTCCTCTTTCATCTTCTATTCCTCATCGGTCACGCTGCTCTTACGCGTGCGCGGTTGGCCGCTCTTGAGCCACGCGCCGATGAACGGCTCGAGGTCGCCGTTCATCACTCCTTGTACATCGCTGGTCTGGTAGCCGGTGCGCAAGTCCTTGACCATCTGGTACGGCTGAAACACGTAGCTACGGATCTGGTTGCCCCACGCGATTGCGCCCTTCTCGCCATAGTACTTTTCCATCGCCGCGCGTTTCTCATCCTGCTGCTTTTCATACAAGCGCGCCTTCAACATCTTCAGGGCCAGCTCGCGGTTCTGATGCTGGCTTCGTTCGGACTGGCACTGGACAACGATGCCCGAGGACACATGCGTCATGCGCACCGCCGTCTCCAACTTGTTCACGTTCTGACCTCCTTTGCCACCCGCACGAAACGTGTCCACCTGAATATCTTCGGTCTTCAGTTCCACTTCGTCGCTCTCAGTGAGTTCCGCAATTGCATCCACCGACGCAAACGAGGTATGGCGGCGTTTATTGGAATCGAAGGGCGAGATTCGCACCAAACGGTGCACCCCGCGTTCTGCCTTGAGATAGCCAAAGGCATAGTCGCCCGTGACCATCAATGTGACGCTCTTGATGCCTGCCTCATCACCGGGTTGGATGTCCACGATTTCACTCTTGAACCCGCGCGCATCACACCATCGGCGGTACATTCGAAACAACATTTCCGCCCAATCGCAACTCTCCGTGCCACCTGCGCCGGAATGAATACTGAGGATGGCGTTGGATTTGTCGTGCGGCTCGCCCAGCAGGCTCTCCAACTCGAATTGACTGAAACACATCTTCGCCGCATGAACTTCCTTCGCCACTTCCGTCTCGGCTTCCCCGAGGTCGATCAACACCTCGGCATCGGAAATCTTCCGATCCAGTTCGGTCAGTGTATCCAGTTTGCGACGGACCGTGGTCGCTTCGTCCAAAATCGTGCGCGCCTTGCCCTGATCAGCCCAGAAGGTTGGATCCGCCGTGAGGTTTTCCAGCTCAATCAGCCGCCTGCGGAGTTTGGCGACGTCAAAGATACCTCCCCAACGCCACATGGCGTTCGCGGAGGTCGCGGACTTTGGCTTTCAGCTCGTCAATCATACTTGCCACGTTTCACGTGGGCGATGTTCACCTCACCACACCCACACAGAATTGTCAACTGGCGCGCCCCGGATCTTTCGTAGCGAGCTTGGCACGGGGACCTTTCGGCGTGTCCTCGATGACCCACCCAATCTGGGCAAGCTGATCGCGGATTTCGTCGGACCGCTTGAACTTCTTCGCTTTCCGTGCGGCTTGGCGTTCCTCGACCAGTCGCTGAATTTCGGCGGGCACTTCGAATTTCTCCGGTATGCCGAAACCAAGGACGGTATCGATCCGTTCCCAGGTCCCCAGAATACGCCACGCTTCCTCAGAAGAGAGGAGGTTGCGAGCGATCTGTGTGTTTATGATTCTAATGGAGTCAAATAGATTCCCCAGTGCTCCGCTGATGTTGAGATCATCGTCGAGCGCGGCCTCAAAGAAAGGAGCGAAGACAAGCTTTTCAAGCCGTTCCTTTCCAAGACCAGCCTCTTTAACTTCCCGCAATTTCAGCAGAAACTCGTCGATCCGCTGCAGCGCGGAGCGCGCGGCTTGCAGACCGTCAAAGGTGAAATTGAGTTGCTCCCGGTAATGCGCGCAGAGTAGCGCGTACCGCACCTCGCGACCCGTCCAGCCTTTTGCCAGCAGATCGCGTAGAGTGTAGAAATTGCCGAGCGACTTGCTCATCTTCTTGCCTTCGACGAGCAGGTGGGCGTTGTGCAGCCAGTAGCGGGCGAACGGTTTGCCCGTGGCCGCTTCACTCTGGGCGATCTCGTCCTCGTGGTGGGGGAAAATCAGGTCTTCACCGCCGCAATGGATATCGAAGCTCTCGCCGAGATGTTTCATGCTCATCACGCTGCACTCGATGTGCCAGCCGGGCCGGCCCGGGCCCCACGGCGAATCCCATTTCACGTCGCCATCCTTTTCGTCCCATGCCTTCCACAGCGCGAAGTCGGCAACATGTTCCTTGTCATATTCGTCGTGGGAGACGCGTGCGCCGAACTGAAGGTTGTCGAAATCGAGATGCGCGAGCTTACCGTAGTCCTTGAACGATTTGATCGAGAAATAAACCGAGCCGTCTTCGGCGACATAAGCATGTTTCTTCGCGACCAACGTCGCGATTAACTTGATCATATCCGGGATCGTACCGGTGGCATGGGGGACAACGTGAGCGCGTTTGATGTTGAGCGTGTCGAGATCGCGGAAGAATTCCTGCGTGTAGAAATCGGTCACTTCTTTCAACGATTTCCCCGTTTCGCGCACCGTGCGGATGATCTTGTCCTCCACATCCGTGATATTCATCACATGCTTCACTTCGTAACCCTTGTACTCCAGGTAACAACGCAATAGGTCTTCGAACGCAAACGCGCGCAGGTTGCCGATATGCGCGTAGTTATAAACAGTCGGCCCGCAGGTGTACATGCCGACCTTCTTACCTACACGGCCGAGCGGGATGAAATCCTCTTTGCGGCGAGTCAGCGTGTTGAAGAACTGGAGCGCCATGACAGCTACATTTCCACTGAAGCAATCGCGACGACGACAATGCCTTCCTTGCGCCCTGTGAAGCCCATAGTCTCGCTGGTTGTGGCCTTGATGCCAATCTGCGCGGACGCGATACCGAGGTTCTTTGCAAGAATCTCCTGCATCTTTGGGATGTGCGGCGATAGTTTCGGGGCCTGCGCGACGATGGCAGCGTCCACGTTGTTGATCCGCGCGCCTATTTTACGCAGTTTGGCCGCCACATCGCGAACTATGATCATGCTGTCCATGTTTTTTAACTTCATGTCGGTATCAGGGTAGAACTTGCCGATGTCACCCAGCGCGACGGCGCCCAACAGCGCGTCGGCGATGGCATGCGCCAGCACGTCGGCATCGCTATGGCCTTCCAAACCGCGCTCGGAAGGAACCTCAACCCCGCCGATGATAAGCTTGCGCCCGGCGGCAAACCGATGCACATCAATCCCGATTCCGACTCGATTCATAGGGTATGAAGTATACCAGCCCCCTTTGCGACCGCGAAACATTTTCGCGGCCCCGCGAATGCGATTCGCGGCTACAACCGCTGCCGAAGCAACGCTTCAACCGTGGCAAGATCGTTCGATGTCGTTACCTTGAGATTCAGAAACGGAGTCTCGACCAGACACACACTGTGTCCCAGTCGTTCGACCGCTACCGCCTCATCCGTTACCACGATCCCGTCAGCCAGCACCTTAGCGTAAGCCTCCCGCAACAGTGAGAATTGCACAGTCTGCGGCGTCTGAACCGCCCACAACTTCGTGCGATCCACCGTGCGCAAGACGGAACGGTCTTCGTCGGCTTCCTTGATCGTGTCCCTCACCTTGGTCGCGGCGATGCCAGTGCCCTTGGCGCGGGCACTCTGAATGGTCGCCTCGATTAATGTGGAAGTCACCAACGGTCGCGCACCATCGTGCACCGCGACAATCTCCGTCACAGGGCTGCACCAAGTCAGCCCATTCCAGACCGAGTTTTGTCGCTCAGCGCCGCCGTCGACTATGGCGGCAACTTTTCGGAAACCAAACTGGCGGACAATCTCCTGGGCTTGTTTGGCGCAGTCGGGGTGTCGTACTAAGACGACCGTCTCGACCCCGGCGCACGATTCGAATGCGGCGAGCGAATAATACAGGAGCGGTTTGCCGAGAAGCTCCAGGAATTGCTTATTGATGCCGCCGCCCATCCGCGACGAGCGGCCGGCAGCGAGGACAATCGCGGTGACCATACGCCGCAGCCTAACAGAACCTACTTGCCTTGCGCAAGTTCTGGTGGAGCCTTGTCCGGGGACGGCGCTGAATTGTCATTGCCACCGCCGGCCAGTTCGGCAAATGCCATGCGTCCCGCGGCAGTTTGCAGGACGCTGGAGATCACCACTTCCATGCTTCGCCCGATCAACCGCCGGGCGCGGTGGACAACTATCATTGTGCCGTCGTCCAGATACGCCAGCGCCTGTTCAGCGCCACGTCCTTCGCGGACTAGTTGGACGCTGAGTTTTTCCCCCGGCAGTACCACGGGCCGTAATGCCTTGGCGAGTTCGTTCAGATTGAGCACATTGACGTGCTGAAGCTCAGCGATCCGGTTCAGGTTGTAGTCATTAGTAAGTATCTCGGCGTTAAGCATCCGCGCCAGTTGCACCAGTTTGCCGTCCACTTCCTTGATTTCCGGCACGTCGTTTTCGTGGATCTTGACTTCGACGCGCGTGTTCTTCTGCAGCGACTTCAGAACGTCCAGGCCGCGATGTCCGCGCACCCGTTTGATGTCGTCGCCGGCGTCGGCGATGTACTGCAGCTCACGCAGCACAAACCGGGGCACAATGAAGATCGCGTTGATGAATCCCGTGGCGGCCATTTCGAGAATCCGCCCATCAATAATAACGTTGGTGTCCAACAAAATCAGCCGCTCGGGCACGTCTTCGCGGCGGAATTTCACGTATGGGATCACAAGATTGAACTCGTCCTTGCCGCGCAGCGCAATGACCATCGCCAAGTAGGTGCACACCAGGAACATGATGATCTGGGCGACCGAGTTAGTCTGCGGGTCCACCTTGGAGAACAGCACCGAGTTGCCAATGAAGAAGCTGACCAGCGTGCCGGTGAACAAACCAAACGTGACCGCCGACAACCCGCGCAGCGAAAAGCTTTTTGTGGCCAGATCAATACCGATGACAGCCGAGCCGCCGGCCAAGCCAACCGCCAACGCAATCAACTGGTGCTGCGCCCAATCCGGATAGATTTGCGAGATGGACCAACTGCCCAGCGTGCACAGCGCCAAGAACGCAATTCGCAATACAATGAGCGTCACAGCCTATTCCTTTCCAAAACGCCTTCCGGTGTACTTGTAACAGGTTCACCGCCGAAATGCAGTCTCGGCATGTTTATTCTGCCCCTTTTGTCCGGTCTTCGCCAGATGTCACCGACGGTCCTTTGGTCGCCGGCCGCGCTGGAACCGGCACCGTTCCCCGTCGCGGTTCGTCACCCGATACATCGCGCGATGCCGGCTCTTTGTATAGCAATCCGTATCGCCGCCAATTCCGCACCAGTCGCAACACCTCGTCGTGCAACGTCGGATCCACCATTAGCCTGCCGACTGTGCCTTCACCTTTCTCCATTTTCTCCAGTAGGATATTAAGTCTGTGCGCGCTCTCGGCCAGGTTCTTCGTCATGGCCCGCACATCATCCTGATTGTTCAACACCAATTCGTCCACGCGCTTCGCCGTCGCGCTGAGGCTCGTGGATGCTTCAGCCGCCTTCACCAACATCGCATCCACCCTGCCGCGATTCTCATCCACAATCGTACGCAAACCGAGCATCAGCACCGCTGTGTTGCTGGTGGTAATGTCAATATTGGCCAGGGCCAACTGGACGTGGTTCAGACTTTCTTGGCTCAAGACTGTTTCGTCCACGCGCTTGATGGCATTGTCTACCCGTTGAACCGTCGTCGCCGCTTGCTGCAGGACGTCCACTATTGCGCGAATTGCCTCCGTCAAGTCCACACTCGATGAACCTTCGACCGTGTCGCCTGCCTTCAACGGTACCGCCCGCACGCTTTGCGGGACCACGTCAATGTACCTATCGCCGAGCAAGCCAGACTGGTTGACCACAAACTTCGCATCCTTTCGGATCGTGACTCCCTCGTAAATACTGAGCCTTACGTGAGCGCGCACGGCATGATCTTCGGCCAGATAGACGTCGCGCACCTTGCCGACGGGGATTCCCACCAACAGCACGCTGGCATTTTTGACGATGCCACCGACCTGTGGGAATATGACCGTGATTTCGTAGGTTTTTTTCCCCAGCCGCTCGTACTTGCCGAACTTGAGGATCATCCCCGCTGTAAGCACTAGGCAAATCAGCACGAAGATGCCAACCTTGATTTCAGTGGATCGGTACTGCGCCATGTTGCGCCTCCTGCGTTGAACCGCGGCCAGTTGTGAATCGCCGAATGACCGGGTCTGTAGTTGTTTGAATCTCTCGCGGCGTGCCCACCGCGTGGATCCGTCCCTCATGCAACATCGCGATACGATCTGCGATTTTGTACGCACTCACCATGTCATGCGTCACCGCGACACTTGTCACGCGGAAACGATCGCGCAATCGCAGGATTAAATCGTTGATGTTGTCCGCCAAGATCGGATCCAGCCCTGTCGTCGGCTCGTCGTACAAGATGTACTTCGGTTGCGCCACACAAGCCCGGGCCAGCCCCGCGCGCTTCCGCATCCCGCCGCTCAACTCCGCGGGCTTCTTGTTCTTTGCGTCGAGCAAATCCACAATCGTCAATGCCTCCTCGACCCGCTGCGTAATCTCTGTCTCGTTGAATCTCTGTTCTTCGCGAAGCGGGAACGCCACGTTGTCGAACACTGTCATCGAATCGAACAACGCCGCACTCTGAAACAGAAAACCGAACTGCTTCCGAATCGTCGCCAGCGCACGCTCCGACAACGGTACGATGTCCGTCCCATCCACCCGCACCCGGCCCGCGTCTGGTTTAAGCAGCCCACACAAGTGCTTCAACAACACGCTTTTGCCAACACCGCTGGGTCCGATGATGACGGTCGTTTCACCATCACGGATTTCAAAATCGACGCCCTGCAGCACCGCCACGCCGTTGAATGCCTTCCGCAATCCTTCGATCTGAATCATGGTCGCATCCGCTGCTCTATCCATCTCATGTCGGGCTGATCGCGTTGTACAATACCGCGATGAAAAAGTTCGCGATCAGCACTGTCAACGACGATACCACGACCGCCTGCGTCGTCGCCCGCCCGACGCCTTCGGCTCCCTCGCGGGCATTGAAACCCTTGTAAGAGGCGATCACCGCGATGAACACGGCAAAAAACACCGATTTGATCAGCCCTCCCACCACGTCGTTGGCTTCGGTGAACTTGATCATATTGCTCCAGAAATAGGCGCCGTCGATCCCCAGCATCCTCACCGCCACCACAGAGCCACTCAGAATCCCGAACGCCATCGCTTCCGCCGTCAGTAACGGCAACGCCACCAACATCGCCACGAACCGCGGCACTACCAGATAATCCACCGGTGACGTCCCCATCGCCCGTAACGCGTCGAGCTGTTCAGTCACCTTCATCGTTCCCAGTTCGGCTGCGATGGACGCACCGACGCGCCCCGCCACCATCAATGCCGTCAGCACCGGTGCCAGTTCCCGGATCATCGCGATGCTCACCACGGGGCCAACCGCCGTGTCCATCTTCACCTTGTGAAACTGCAGGCCGGTCTGCACGGTGAATACCATCCCCGTGAACGCCCCCGTGATCAGCACGACCGCCTGTGATTGCCAGCCGATCTTGCAGATTTGCTCCGTGGTTTCGCGCCAACGCGGACGCTGGCTGAACATGGCCTTCACGATGTCCACCAGCAACAGCAACATCCCTCCGAGTTGCTCAAACTGACCCGCCACGAACTCCTTGAAACTTGGGAGTACCGCTGTCATTTGCCGGTGAGCATAAGGGACACTCCGCTGCCATTGCAAGAGCGCAGAGAAGGCCGCCACTTGTCAATAACCGGGTCTAATTTCCTTACACTTAGGGTCATCAAAGCATAATGCGTTGGTAAACTCTTGCTCGCGCGTCAGCACCGCATTAGCATCGCAGTCCTAGAAGTTTTCGGGGCGGGTGGAGCGGGGTACATCGACATCGCATCTTGGCACGCTGGCGCAGCTTGCCGGATCCGCGGTGCGAACGTATTATTATGGTACTCAAACACGGCAGGATGCGGTGATTGTATGCCCGCAGCTTTAGGAAAATCTTCATGGCAGAACTAGCATCGAACGGAGAGAAGCTGATCGGTAAGATCATCAGCGGCTATGTGCTCGTCGAGGTGGTGGGTACGTGTCGATGGGGGCCCGTGTATAGCGCGGTGCAGACCTCCATGGATCGCGCCGTCGCCATGAAGGTCTTGACGCCCCGATCCGACCGCGAAGCGGATCAATTCCTCGCTGCAGCGCGCGCGGCTGCCCAGATCACCCACCCGCACATCGTTGCGGTGTTCGAAGCCGGGTTCAGCGGCGAGTACTATTTTTGCGCCACGGAGTTCACCGGTGGCCCGCCGCTGGAGAAGTTTATACGCAAGGGCGATGCGGTGGATGAGCATTGCCTGTTGCAAACCATTGCTGGGTTGGCGGAGGCTCTGGAGACATTGTGGCAGCGGGGCATCGCGCACGAGCTGCCGACGGAGGAACACATCGTGACCACCCGCGAAGGGCTGGCAAAGTTGTCCGAACTGGAACCCGTGAACAACCCCGCCAGCAAGTCGGAGAAGGAAGACATTGCAACGCTAGGCATCGTACTCGGCAGCGTGGCCAACAGCATCGGTCCGGTGAGCAAACCGGTCGGAGAGCTGGTGGATCGCATGGTCGGTGCGCCGGGCCGCCAGCCATTCGCGACATCCGCCGAGTTGGTGGTGGAAGCGACGCAGCTCGATCAACAACTGTTCTCGCCGCTGCCGCAGCACGATCACTATTCACTTGCGGCGAAACCCAGAAGAATGCCCTGGTGGGTGATTGTGCTTGGCATGCTAGTGATCGTCGGCCTGATTGCAGTCACGATTTACGCGTTCTGCCGTCCGTAATCCTCGTCGAAAACAGTTGTCCGCCCCGCCGACAAACCACACGAGTAAACGTTACGTCCAGCAGGTGACACCCGATGGGCTTCTGATTAAGGATGGCAGTAGAAACTTTTTTCTGAAGAACTGACGTGACCTCGTTTTTTCGAGAGCCGCTTGTGGTGTTAGTCTGGGGCTGAGAGAAAGGACCCGGAATGAAAGGCAGGCGGTATACGACGGAAGACAAGATCCGCATCCTGCGGGAAGCTGATGTGGGCAAGGCGATCCTGGAG
>Ga0182027_10000116_pt1 | contig 124013 bp, 99 predicted proteins | sample 712E1DmetaG_FD_121300 | JGI IMG/M metagenome (GOLD analysis project Ga0182027, IMG submission 121300) | Permafrost microbial communities from Stordalen Mire, Sweden - 712E1D metaG (Illumina Assembly) | ecosystem: Environmental > Terrestrial > Soil > Wetlands > Permafrost | place: Sweden...
CGGCGGACGATTTCGTCACGCGCGAGTTCGACCGCCTCGTGCCCGAGCGCGTCCACATCGATGCAAATCCAGCCCATTTTTTGGAGGATCGCCGTAACCGCGTTCTTACCCGCGCAATATCCACCGGTCAATCCTAATAGCATCAGTGCATATCTCCCCATCGGCGCGCGGTTTCAACATCGACTCGTAGAGGCAGAGAAAGCGCTATCGCGGCTTCCATCTCACGCTTCATGAGGGCGGCGATGGAGGGGGCCTCGGCCTCGGAGACTTCCGCAATGAGCTCATCGTGGACCTGGAGGAGAAGCTGGGCATGCGGGCCTGAGCGATCGCCGCCGCTCCCGCGCTCACCTGAGCTTTCACGCGCGCGAAACGCGGCCTCCACGCGCAGCATCGCCAGTTTGACGATGTCTGCCGCCGATCCCTGTATAGGCGTGTTGACGGCGACGCGCTCGGCTGCCTGCTTTTCGGTCTTGTTGCGCGAGTTGATCGCCGCTATGGGCCTGCGCCTGCCCATGATCGTGGTCGAGTAGCCGCGGTCCTCGGCCTCCTTTACGGCCTTGTCGATGAAGTCGCGCACTCCGGCGTAGGTGGCGAAGTAGGCATCGATGAATTTCTGCGCCTCGCCGCGGGGGATGCCCATCTCGTTAGAGAGGCGGAAGGCGGACATCCCGTATATGACGCCGAAGTTTATGGTTTTCGCGATGCGCCGCTTATCCGGCGTCACCTCCGACTCGTCCAGGCCGAAGAGGAGGCTGGCGGTGCGGCGGTGGACGTCGACGCCCTCGCGGAAGGCCTTGAGGAGGCCGGGGTCCTGCGAGAGATGAGCGAGGACGACAAGCTCGATCTGCGAGTAATCGGCCGAGACGAGGAGCTTCCCGGGGCCGGCGGTGAAGGCCATTCTTATGCGCCGGCCCTCTTCGTCGCGGACGGGTATGTTTTGGAGGTTCGGGTCTCTGCTCGAAAGGCGGCCCGTCGCGGCGCCGATCTGCGAGTAGTGCGTATGGATCCTGCCCGTTCCGCCCGGAGAGGCGGCGTCCGTCTCCGCCAGGGTCGCCAAAGAATCGATATAGGTGCTTTTGAGCTTGGCGAGGCTTCGGTGCCTGAGGATCTTACGCGGCACCGGGTCGAGGGCAGCGAGCTCCTCGAGCACGGAGCTATCCGTCGAGTAACCCGTCTTAGTCTTCTTCTTCGGCGTGAGTTTGCGCTCGACAAAGAGCACTTCCTGGAGCTGCTTCGGAGAAGCGATGTTGAACTCGCGGCCGACGTCCTTCCAAATATCGCTTTGGATCGAGGCGAGCTCCGCGTCGAGCTCGACGCCGTATGCGCGCAGCTCCCTCGAATCGACGAGAATTCCCTCGGCCTCCATCGCGCCGATGATAGGCAGAGTAGGCATCTCGAGATCGCGGTACAAGCGAGTAAGCCCGGACGACTCGAGCTCGGCTTCCATGAGAAGGTGAAGGCGCAGGGTGAAGTCGGCGTCCTCGGCCGCATAGGCTGTCGCTTTATTCGACGGCACCATCGCGAAGCTCGCGCCTTTGGGCACCACGTCATCGTAGGCTATGCCGGCGCTCCCCAGACGCCTTTCCGATAGGACGCCCAACGAGAGGGACGGCGCCTCCGCGTCGAGCAGCCAAGCTGCTATCATGGTGTCGCGGAGAACGCACTTTATGGGCGCTCCGAATCGCCGCATCACCTGCCAGTCGTATTTAAGGTTGTGCCCGACGAGGACAAGGCCTGGCGCGGAAAAAAGGCGCCGTAGTTGACGCAGGGCCGCGGCTTCGCTCACGCGGATATCCTCGGGGCAGGCGAGGGGGACATAGCAGGCTTTCTTCGGCTCGAAGGACAGGGAGAAGCCGATCGGTCTCGCCGCGAGCTCGTCGAGGCTGTCGGTCTCGCAGTCGTAGGCGCATGTTCCCGCGGCGAGGCAGCGGTCGATCCATGAGGCGAGGGACGCCTCGTCCGTCACCGTTTCATAAACGCCCGGCCCGAGCAGCTCCGGCGGAGTAGAACGATCGCCCGCCATCGATGCGGCGGACGCCACCGATACCGGGGCCGATGCGGAAGATTTGGCATCGTTCCCGTCGAACAGCTCTGCTTCTCGGGGAAGACTGACAATTAGGCTTTTCATTCCTTCGCGAATGAAAAGGGGGTTAGCTTTCATCCTGTCGAGGCTATCGACGTCGAGCTCATCGAGGTTGGCGATGCCCGTGGGAGCGGATGTATCCAAAGTGATGAGCTTGTACGAGAGGAAGGCGCTTTCCTTCCCCGCTTCGAGCTTCTTCTTCAAGGACTCGGGGCTGACCTCGCCTAATCGGGCATAGAGCTCCTCGAGACTATGGAATTCACCGAGAAGCTTGAGCGCGGTTTTGTCGCCTACGCCCGGCACGCCCGGCACGTTGTCCGACGCATCTCCGGTGAGCGAGAGGTAGTCCAGGATGCGATCGGGCTCGACGCCCCACTCGGCCCTAACTTCCTCCGGCCCGTATGGTTTGTAGGCGAAACTAGAGTCGGGCCGCAGCGCCTTCACCCCGCCGCCGACGAGTTGGAGAAGGTCCTTGTCGCCCGAGACTATCCAGCATTCCCTGCCTTCGGCGCGGGACCGCGTCGCGAGGGCGGCGATGAGATCGTCGGCCTCGTAGCCGTCGGTACGGAGCACGGGAACGCCGAGGGCGCGCAATATCTCCTCGACGAGGGGTACCTGGGCGTGAAGATCCTCGGGCGTTTTTTGGCGCGTCGCCTTGTATTCGGCGTACATGTCGTGGCGGAATGTCTTGCCCTTGGGATCGAATACGGCCGCGAAGGCGCTCGGGTTGCGTTGGTCGAAGAGGGCGAAAAGGAAGCGGAAGAAGCCGAAGGCGGCGGAGACGTTGGCGCCCGAGGCATTGCGCAGCGGACGGTTCATGAAGGCGAAATACGATCGGTATATGAAGGCGTAGGAATCGAGGATGTAAAGCGGGCGCTTGATCATACTCCGAGGATACGCCGAAGCGGCATTGAAGGCAACAAGCATCGTTTGACCGCCCGTCGTCATGCCGATGGTTTCGCCCGCGCCGTTCTTGTTCGCGTTACCGCTTATGCCTATACTCGGAAACCGCGATGGAGAAGCTCGTACTCGTCTCGGACATTCTCATCGGAGCGGGCATAGTGCAGGGGTTTTTTCTAGCCGGTATATGGTTCTCTTCTCGCTGAGCATTCTCCACAATTCTTTCTTCGCGGACAGCAAAGTTCGCTTTACCCACGCGAACGCTTCCTGTGCGAGTCGATCCAGTACCTCTTCGGCCCACTGGTCTTGTTCTACGTTCGCGCCATATCGGGGAAATGGCGAGTTCCCGCTTGGCGGGATATTCTTCGCCTGATTCCCTTTGCCCTTGCCCTGGCCGCGCAACTCGCCATCATGCCGTCATCGAGGGATTGCCATTTCGACGCGAGCTCGCTCAATATCCTGCTCTGGGGCGGAACCGTCGTCCAGTTGTTCGCCTATCTTTTGGTTACCGCCAATACGGCCTCCCTGCATGACAGGGCGCTGCGGAATCTGCGTTCGACGAAAGATGGCGACCTAGCCTGGATCAAGACCTTTCTTTCGGTCATCACGGGGATTAGCCTGATCGATTTTCTTCTCTTCGTATGGTCCATCCATGGCGGCGAGATCCCCTATTTCCACAGCATCCGGTCCCTCGTCCTTTGTTTGGCGGTCTACGGCCTCGGCTTCCACGCACTCCTCCGTCCGCCCGCCCGGATATACGAAGCCGGCGTGGAGACGCATGCCGCGCAGGCGAATCCCGCCCCGAGGCTCTTGGAAAACGAAAAGTACGAGCGTTCCGGTCTCAGCCGGGAGGAGTCGGATCGGATCGCCGCCTAGATCATGGCGTATATGGAGAGAGAGAAGCCCTACCTCGATCCGAACTTGAGCCTGCCCGAGCTCGCCCGCCGGAGCGGCATAGCCCGCAATCAGCTTTCGCAGGCCCTAAACGAATCCCTGGGCAAGAGCTACTACGATTTCGTCAATGGTTACCGGATCATCGAATTCAAAAGGCTCGCTGCCGACCAGGGGCGGGCCGAAGACAAGATCCTCAGCCTGGCCCTCGACGCCGGATTCAACTCGAAACCGGCGTTCAATATGATTTTCAAGAAGAGCTGCGGCCTGACCCCTTCCGAATTCCGCGCAACCACGCGCGCCTGAGCGGAATCGGGTCCTATCCTATCCGATCAGACGATTCCCTCCCCGCGCGCAAGCGGGCTAATGGAGGATGGCGATGGATAAGGAAGGATTTCTACGGCTTCGCGGCATCGAGAAGGAATTTCGCACGGAGGCCGGGACATTCAAGGCCTTGAAGGGAATAGACCTGCGCATGGAGCGCGGCGAATACCTGGCCCTGGTCGGGCGGTCGGGTTCCGGCAAGACGACCCTGCTCAATATGGTGACAGGCATCGGCCGGCCGAGCGTCGGGGAGATCCACGTGGGGCACAGGACGCGCTGCATACGATGAAGGAAAGCCGCCTCGCCGCGTGGCGCGGGAAGAACGTCGGCATCGTCTTCCAGTTTTTCCAGCTCATGCCCACATTGAGCGCGCTCGAGAACGTGATGCTGCCGATGGATTTCCTCGGTGCGATTCCCTTGCGGGAACGCAGGAAGCGCGCCCTTTCCCTCCTCGAGCGCTTCGGCATCGCCGAGCAAGGGGGCAAGCTGCCGCACTCCATGTCCGGCGGCCAGCAGCAGCGGGCCGCGATCGCGCGCGCCCTCGCCAACGATCCCCCCTTGCTGGTGGCGGACGAGCCTACGGGAAATCTCGATTCCAAGACGTCCGAGGGGATCTTCGCTGCTTTTAAGGAGCTTTCGCGCGAGGGGAAGACGATCCTCCTCGTAACCCATGAGCGATCGGCCGGCAGCATGGTGGATCGCAGCGTCGGCATCGCCGACGGACTGCTCTCGGACCAGCTATGAGGGGGAGCGAGGGAAAGAAGATGATCCGCGACCTGCGGATCAACGGGCGCAGGACATTCTTGGTCGTCCTGGCCATCGGAATAGGGCTCGTCGGGGCGGGAGCCGTGCTCGACTCCTATTCCATACTGTCCCGCGAGCTTCAGAAGAACTATCTCGCCACCAAGCCGGCAGCGGCCTCCGTCATGGCGGAAAACGTCGACGAATCCCTACTGGCAGCTGTGCGAGCCATTCCCGGGATCGCAGGCGCGGAAGCTCGGCGCAAAGTCGTGGGCAGGATCATGCTGCCCGGCGGCGAATGGAAGCCGGCATGGTACTTCGTCGTTCCCGATTTCGACGGGCAAGGGATCGACACCTTCCTCTCGGACAAGGGCGCCTGGCCCCCCGCGGACGGCGAGGTCCTGATCGAGCGCGTCGCCCTGCAAGTCCTGCCCGCCGCGTTGGGCGATACCGTCATCGCCAGGATCCCTTTGGGCGGGCGGACGAAGCTGAGATTCTCGGGCACGAGTTACGCGCCCGGCCTGGCTCCGGCCATGATGGAGCGGGTCGTCTACTGCTTCGTCACGCCGAGGACTTTCGCCATGATGGGCGGCCGGGGCGGCCTGGACGAGATCAAGATCCGCGTCTCCGGAGACGGCTTGGACGCGGCCTTTAACCGGAAGATGGGCTACAAGGCGGCGGCCGTGGCGACATCTTCGGGTCATGCGCTCGCCGGCGTCCAGGTCCCGGTTCCGGGGCGGCATCCCCATTATACCCAGATGATGACCCTACTATATCCTCTCGAGGCTTTAGGCTTCATGGCCTTCGCGCTAAGCGCCGTGCTCGCCGCCAATATGATCTCGTCCATCATGTCGAGGCAAATGAAGGAGATCGGCATCATGAAGGCGCTCGGCGGGAGCCGGGCGCGGATCATGGGCATATACTACGGCATGGTCGCCTTGATGGGAGCTGCGGCCCTGGCCTTCGCGCTGCCCCTGGCGGCCCTCTTAGGAACGCTCTTCGCCCGCTTCGCCGCAGGAATGCTCAACTTCCGGCTCTACGACGAGTCGATTCCCTTCGCCGTCTACGCGGCGCAGATCGCAATAGGTATGCTCACGCCTCTCCTCGTATCCAGCCTGTCCATCCTCAAGGGCACGAGAATCCCCGCGCGAGAGGCCTTCTCGGATTACGGCATCGACCAGCGCGGTTTGGGCCGGGGCGCCCTGGATGGGATACTGGAAAGGGTGGGCGGGGTTTCACGGCCCCTCCTCATCTCGCTACGGAACGCGTTTAGGAAAAAAAACAGGATGATCCTGACGATGGCGGCCCTCGCCCTCGGCGGCGCGGTGTTCATCACCGCCATGAACGTGAATTCCTCGTTGGGGGCTTCAATCGAGTCGCGCTACAACGCCAGCAATTACGATATCCAGCTCAAGCTGAGCAAGGCTTATCCGGCGGATGTCGCCCTCGCCGCGGCGCGCGCCGTGCCCGGCCTCCGGCGGGCGGAGGCTTGGGGCGGGGCGCGTGTGAGGCGAGTGGGGAAGGATGGCGCGGCGGATCTGGATTTCGCCATTACCGCTCCGCCTTACGACTCGAAGATGCTTTCGTCGTCCACCCTCGTTGCCGGCAGGTGGCTCAGACCGGATGATACATCGACTATCGTCATCAATCAGCGATTGGCCCTGGCCTGGCCCGATGTCGGCGTTGGAAGCAGGGTCAGCTTGAGAATCGGCGGCGCGGACTCGGAGTGGACGGTAGCGGGCATCGTCCGAGAGTTCCTGGTCGAGCCGGGCGCCTATGCGAATTACCTGTATCTCTCGAAAATATCCGGGCAAGAAGGCTTGACGAAGAATATCGTCCTCATTGCGGATGATCGCGGCAAGGCGGCTGAGGTCGGGGAAAAAGTCGAAGCGGCTCTCGTCGGCGTGGGCGTCGATGTGGCCGAGTTCGACGATCTGGCCACGTTCATCGAGGCCGTTCGCGAGCATCTTTTGGTGCTGGCCCTAGCCCTGGCCGCCATTACCTTGATGGTCGTGGTAGTCGGCGGCATCGGCCTTACCTCCTCCATGAGCGCAAACGTGCTCGAGCGTACCCGTGAGATCGGAGTCATGCGAGCCATCGGCGCGCGCACCGGGACAATCCTCGGGATAGTGGTCTCCGAATGCGCCATTATTGGAGGCTTGAGCTGGGCGGTCGCCGTGATGGTTTCCTGGCCGGTGAGCGCATTCCTGACGGATCGATTCGGCATGATGTTCTTCGAATCGCCCTTGACCTTCGCCGTTTCGCCCCTGGGCTTAATCGTCTGGATCGGCTTGAGCGTGGTCTTCGCCGCCATGACCGGCTTCATTCCCGCCCTGCGCGCCGCAAAAATGCCGGTACGGGAGGCTATTGCCTATGAATAATGGAAAGCGGGCGAATGGGGGATTGCCCGCCTTTGCAGCGGCGGCGGGTCTCCGCCGGAGATTCCGCATAAAAAGAACCCCCGCTTTTCGGCGGAGGTTCTCGATTTCACGGTTGTGTCCGGACCTATCCCCTGATGTCCACCAGGCTGCCTTCTCCCTGGCGGGCATAGACTGAGGATCGGGAGGCCAGGGGATTGCGGAAGCCCGCTATCTCGGCTCGGACGACCTCCATCTTCCGCTTGAGCAGTGCGCGGTTCTCGGCATTGCGCCTAAGAACCTCGCTCTTGAGCGTGTCGAGGGTGCCGCGAAGCTCGGGCAGGTCGGGATCCTCCGCCGCCGCGGGATAGGCGGCGCGGTATATCTGCTCGAGGGGGTCGATGACCTTCTGGAAGGTGAAAATCTCGGAGACTATCGCCTCCTCGATCTCGACGTGGGCCGCGAGCTTGTCCACGTCCCCGGACTCGATGTCGGCCCGCTCGTGATCGAGCACCTTGAGGTAATTCTCGAACTTGGTCCGCTGCTGAACAAGGAGTTCGCGGAAGCGTCTGAGCGCCGCGACCCTCTGTCCCAGCTCGTCATTTGTTCGGGCGTTCATGGTTTGTTGCCTTTAGCCGGCTAGGTTGATGCCGACGGGAGTGGACGAGCCGCTCTGGGCCTTGGAAGCCGCGTCGGCCCACGCTTCGCGGAGATCCGCAAGCATGATTCTTACGGATTTTATGCGTTCCACCTCTTTGCGGATGTTAGCTTCGAGCAGCTCCCTGCCGAACCAGACGTAGAGCGCGAAGAGGTCTCGAGCTATCTCCCCGCCCGCGTCGAAATCGAGGGAAGCCATGAGCTCGGTGATGACGTCCTGCACCCTGCCGAGGGCCATGTTGATGTGCTCGATATCATCCGGCCTGGGCTTGGAGTCCGCCCCGAGAAGTCCAATCGCTGTATCGGATTGCTTGATCGCCTCATCGTAGAGCATGACGACGAGCTGCCCCGGGCTCGCTGTTTTTACACGGGTTTCTCGGTAAGCGGCAAGCGGGTTGGCTTTCATTCCGGTCTTCCCCTCCAGTACGGTCTGATTCGATTCTCGGAAGCCGCGGGCAGCCCCTTGAGAAAATATCATCGCCGCCATGTTCAACTATCGTCCATCTTACCCGTGGAATTCCAGGTTTCTATGCGGTGATACGCCGCATTAAGCTGGACCGATATCTCCGTCGAACGCTTGAGCTGATCGGGAGTGGCGGAATTACGATCGGGATGGTTTTGCATGAGGAGACGTTTGTACGCCGCCTTCACCTCTGAGAATGGCGCGCCATAGGCGAGCCCGAGGGAACGATAGGCCTGGACGAGGGCCGCCGGGGGGCCTGAGGAAGCTCTGGAATAGGCCGAGGAAGCGCTTGAAGCTCGGCGCGCCGCCTCTTCTTGCGCCCGCCGCGCTTTTTCGCGCTCCCGCGCCTGGGTTTCGGTTCTGCTCGTGTCGAGGTAGTCGTCCAGCTCGTCCATAGCCGCGTCGAAGTCGGAATTTCCGCTGGAACGGTGGGATTGGGCGCCGCTAAACAGCTCGTCTGCCGAGCCAGCGACCCAAGACTTGAACAATCGCTCGAATCTATCGAAAATCTGATCCACTCGTATCCTCGACCTTGTAATCTATAGGAAGCCAGGCTGAGAATCAACCTCAGGGGAGCGTGCTTGAACCATAGGCCTATTCGATCGATAGCATGAGTCCCGAGCGGCTCGAGGAAAGGGCTTTTCTGCTGGATTCCGCCGATCTCATTATTGTAGACGCGAATATACCGGAGAACCCCATTAAATGGCTGGCCGAGCGCTATCCGAAAGGGAAACAAGGGCCCCTGCTTGGCTTCGATCCCGTCTCGGTCCAGAAGGCGGCGCGAGGCGCCGATTCCCTGGCTTCCTTCACTTTCGCGAAGCCTAACCGAGCCGAAGCCGCCCTTCTCGCGGGCCTTGAGGGAAGCGAATCTCCGGAACCCTCCGTAACTCGCCGCGCTTCTGCGTGCCCGAGGCTTGGGCGAGGTCTTCATCTCCCTCGGGATGGAGGGTTTCTGGGCCGAGGGTAGGGGTGCCTCCGGACTTCCTGAACGCTGGGCCGCAGTCCTTCCCGGCCTGCCCTACCGAGGCCTCGAGACGGTCAATACATCGGGCGCGGGCGACGCATCCTGCGCGGCTCTCCTTCTCGAGACCGCGAAAGGAATCGAATGTGAACGACTATCTTGACCTGTCCTCCGAAGAGGCCGAGGCGCTCAGGCAAGGCCGCTCCTTAGTCGCCCTCGAATCGACCATCATCTCCCACGGCATGCCCTATCCGCGCAACGTGGAAACGGCCCTCAGGGTCGAGGCGGCCGTACGCGAGGCAGGCGCCGTCCCCGCTACCGTCGCTGTACTGAAGGGCCGCTTAAAGGCGGGCCTCGTCGGCGAGCAGATAGAGGCACTCGGCCGCGCCGCTTCGCTCGTAGCGAAGGTGAGCCTCCGCGACCTGCACCGCGTCGTAGCCGCGGGCGGCGACGGGGCGACGACGGTGGCCGCAACGATGATAGTCGCGGCGATGGCCGGCATTAAAATATTTTCTACGGGGGGCATCGGCGGAGCGCAGCTGGGACGTTTCCGCCGATCTCGAGGAGCTCGCCCGAACGGAAGTGGCTGTAGTCTGCGCGGGGGCGAAGTCCATACTGGACCTGCCCAAGACCCTTGAATATCTTGAGACCATGGGAGTGCCCGTCATCGGTTTCGGGACTGACGAGTTTCCCGCCTTCTACACGAGCCGTTCGGGCCTGGGCCTCGGTCTCGGCGGGGGCGTCGTAGCGGCCAATCCTGTTCCTACCGCCAACTCCATGGATGCTGCCGTGATAGGCGCCGCGATAGAGGGCGCTCTAGCGGCGGCGGCTAATGCAGGAATAAAGGGAAAGAGCGTGACGCCCTTCCTTCTCGCCAAAGTCAAAGAGCTAACGAAGGGCGAGAGCCTTGATTCTAGCATCGCCCTAGTGATCAATAACGCGAAGCTGGCCGCTAGCATCGCGGTCGAGTACTCGAAGCTCCAGCCCTCGATCTAGACGCGGTGATCGCCGATCTCTTGGACCCGGCCTTGTCGGCACACCGCTTGGTATGGCCGCAGTCTGCGCTCAACAGGCCTACTTTTCCCGCCCCCCCATCGCGTGCTACATTTTCGCCGATATGGCAAAAAAAAGCGCTTCCGGATACGACGAGTCCAAGATAAAGACGCTGAGCTCGCTTGAGCACATACGCCTGCGCACGGGCATGTACATCGGGCGTCTAGGGGACGGGAGCAATCCCGACGATGGCATATACGTCCTCCTCAAGGAAGTGATCGACAACTCGGTTGATGAATTCATAATGGGCGCGGGCGATAGGATCATAGTCAGCCTCGAAGAGGGGAAAGACTCTGGCACGGCCATCGTCTCCGTCCGCGATTACGGCCGGGGCATACCCCTCGGCAAAGTCGTTGAGGCCGTGTCGGTCATCAACACCGGGGCCAAGTACAACGACGACGTTTTTCAGTTCTCGGTCGGTCTCAATGGGGTCGGCACCAAGGCTGTCAATGCCCTCTCCTCCGCATTCCGCGTTGTCGCCTATCGCGAGGGCCGCCAATTCGAGGCGCGCTTCGAGAAGGGTGTGCTTAAGTACAAGCGCGAGACAGAAGCCAAGAAGGAGCCGAACGGCACACTGGTCGAGTTTACCCCAGACCTAGAGATTTTCGGCGATTATGCGTACAACAGCGAGTTCGTCGAGAAGCGCATGTGGAATTACGCATACCTGAACTCGGGGCTGACGCTCAGTTTTAACGGCGGCGACTACGCTTCCAAGAACGGCCTGCACGATCTCCTCTATGCCGAGGTCGGCGACGCTACGTTGTACGACATAGGTTACTGGAGGGGCGATAAGATAGAGTTCGCCTTTACGCACACGAACAATTACGGCGAGGAGTACTTCTCCTTCGTCAACGGCCAGTGGACTTCCGACGGAGGCTCCCATCTGTCGGCATTCCGCGAGGGCGTCCTAAAGGCTGTGAACGAGTTTTTCAAGGCGCAGTGCAAGGGCGAAGACATCCGCGAGGGCATAGCTGCGGCCGTCTCGATAAAGCTTAAAAACCCCGTGTTCGAAAGCCAGACGAAGAACAAGCTCGGAAACACCGACATAAAACCATGGATACTGCAGGAAGTGAAGCGCGGCGTCGATGAGTTCCTGCGAAAAAATCCCCAAGCCGCCAAACGCCTGCAAGAGAAAATCGCCGCGAACGAAAAACTTCGCACCGAGCTCAACGTGGTCAAGAAGGAAGCCAAGGAGGCCGCTCGCAAGATCGAGCTGCGCATCCCCAAGCTCAAGGACTGTAAATTCCACTTAAGCGACCCCAAGGGGGAGCTCTCTACCATCTTCCTCACCGAGGGCCTTTCCGCCGCGGGTTCGATGGTCAGCTCTCGCGACGTGTATACGCAAGCCATCTTCAGCCTAAGGGGCAAGCCGGAGAACATGTTCGGCCGCGGGCGCACGGCGATCTACAAGAACGAAGAGCTGTACAATATGATGATGGCCCTCGGAATCGAAACCGACATCGAAGGCCTTCGCTATGGGCGCATCGTCATCGCGACCGACGCCGACTATGACGGATTCCACATTAGGAACCTTCTTCTTACTTTTTTCCTTACCTACTTCGAGGAGCTCGTCGTGCAGGGTCGCGTGCACATCCTCGAGACGCCACTATTCCGAGTTCGCACGAAGAAGGATACGCGCTATTGCTACAGCTCGAAGGAGCGCGACCTCGCGGTCAAGGCCCTCGGTTCCAGTTCCGAGGTCACTCGCTTCAAGGGCCTCGGCGAGATCAGCCCGAGCGAGTTCGGAAGATTCATCGGCGAGGATATGCGCCTCGTGCGCGTCGATTTGCAAACTCTCAAGGCCGTGCCCGAGATACTCGAGTTTTACATGGGCAAGAATACGCCCGAGCGCCGCGAGTACATCATGCAGAACCTGATAAGCGATTTGTGAGGGAAAGATATGGCCTACGTTAAGAAGATCTTCAATGAGAATTTCCTCTATTACGCGTCTTATGTCATCAAGGATAGGGCGATACCCGATCTAGAGGACGGACTCAAGCCCGTGCAGCGGCGTATTCTGCATTCCCTCTTCGAGATGGACGACGGCAAATTCCACAAAGTGGCCAACGTGGTCGGGCACTGCATGAAGTACCACCCCCACGGCGACGCATCGATCTACTCGGCCCTAGTCGTTCTCGCCAACAAGGAACTATTCATCGATAAGCAGGGGAACTTCGGAAACATCGCTACCGGCGACGAAGCCTCGGCGGCGCGCTATATCGAGTGCCGCACAACCTCGCTTGCAAGGGATCTGCTCTACAAGCCCAAGATCACCGAGTACGCCGAGTCCTACGACGGGCGCAACCGCGAGCCCGTCTTCTTTCCCGCGAAAGTGCCAGTCATACTCATCCTGGGGGCAGAGGGCATTGCCGTCGGAATGAGCACGCGCATATTGCCGCACAACCCCGTCGAGGTGATAAAAGCCGAGATCGCGGCGCTCAAAGGAAGGCGCTTCAAGCTCGATCCGGATTTTATCACGGGCGGACTCTGCGACGCATCCGAGTATGCGGACGGCTCGGGTAAAATTCGCGTTCGCGCCAAACTCGATCTCTCTGACGAGAAGCGCATCCTCATCCGTGAGCTGCCCTATGGCTCTACGACCGAGAGCCTTATCGCGAGCGTCGAGACGGCGGCCAAGGCTGGCCGCATCCGAATCGCCTCGATCTCCGACTTCACGACTAGCAAGGTCGAGATCGAAATAAAGCTCCAGCGCGGCGTATACGCCGCCGATGTGGTCGACGCTCTCTACGCATTTACCGAATGCGAGCAGTCCATTTCCTGCAATCTACTCCTGATTAAGGACGACCTGCCCGTCATAATGACCACAACCGAAATCGTAAAGCACCATGCAGTTCGCCTGCTCGACATCCTCAAGCGCGAGCTCGAGCTCGAGGCAGGAGAGCTTCTCGACGAAATTCACGCGCGAACCCTCGAGCGGATATTCATCGAGGAGCGAGTCTACAAAGCGATCGAGAAGATGAAGACCCAAGAGGGCGTGCGCAATGCGGTCCTGGGAGGGCTTGAGATATTCAAAAAAGAGATAAGGCGCCAGGTAAGCGACGAGGATGTCGAGCGCCTCTTAAAGATCCCGATTCGCCGCATATCGCTTTACGACATCAACAAGGCCAAAGAGGAGCTGGACCTGCTCAAAGCCAAGCTGACGCAGGTGCGAAAACAACTCGCAGGCCTAGTCGCTTATGCGGTCGCTTTCCTCGAGGGCATCGCGAAACGCCTTGAGAAAGACTGGCCGCGCCATACGGAGCTTTCGTCCTTTAGGCAGGTGGACGTAAAGGAGGCCGCGCGTAAGGACATAGCCCTGCACTACGACGACGCATCCGGCTATCTTGGCACCTCGGTGTCGGGCGGAGAGACGCTCGCCCACGTCTCGTCCTACGATAAAATCATTGCAATCCGCCGCAATGGCGTATACACGGCAATGACTGTCCCCGAGAAAATATTCGTGGACAAGGGACTGCTTTTCTGCGGGAGCGCCGAGAAGGAAGAACTTGCCAAGAACCTCTTTACCATTGTCTACAAAGATGGCGAGACAGGCTTCCCGTATATCAAGCGCTGCCGCATCGAACAGTACATAAACAATAAAGATTACCTACTCGTCCCCGACGGGTCGCAGATACTACTTTTCTCGACGGAGGAAGATTTCGAATTTACGGTTAGCTATATGCCGAAGCCGCGGATGAAGGTGAAAGAAGAGGCTTTCGGCGTCTCGAATTTCGAGGAGAAGGGGCTCAAGGCCCAGGGTGTGCGCCTGAACTCCAAGGAATCCATTTCCGCCCAGCTCGGCGTAACTAGGCTCGCAAAGAAGGCAGCGAAAGCCGCGGCGCAGGCGGAGGAGCTCTTCACGGATGCTTCCGACAGGAGCATGAAGAGCCCTCGCACGGCCGGCGCCGCCAAGTACAAGGCCAAGACTAAGGCTGCCGCGTCCAAGAACGCACGAGGCAGCGCTAATTACGGAGTCCGGAAGCCGGGTTCCGCCGAGACCCCGAAGAAGGGCCTCAAGGCAAGGGCCGAGGCTATCGCCGCGAAGGGTAAAGCAGCTAGCCACAGAAAACAGGCGACGGTCAGGAAGGCAACTAAGAAAAAGTGAGATTCTCGAGCTTGTCCAGGTATTGACAAGCAAGACCAATCGGGGTATTTTTCCAGCGCTTTCGAGAAAGAGCATTCCCCTGTAGCTCAGTTGGCAGAGCGTCTGGCTGTTAACCAGAATGTCCCTGGTTCGAACCCGGGCGGGGGAGCTAAGAAGCCGTGATCGCACATGCGATCACGGTTTCTTTTTTTTGGCGAGGGCCGCAGGGCGAACCCGCGCGTATTGATCAGACATGGCATCATTGGAACTTGAAAGACTAGCTCGATAACAGTTCTCGAACGGTATCCTTGAATTTTCGGCCGCGGTCGAACTCATGGATGAACATGCCGAAAGAGGCGCATCCGGGGGAGAGGACTACGGTATCGCCTCTCTTGGCGCGCGAGGCGGCTTCCGCGACAGCGCGTCCGAGATCGCCGAAGGGACCTACGAAGGGCAAGCCGTCCTGCTCGAGCAGGGGCAGGAGTTTGTCGGTGCCCGTACCGGCGAGGAGTATTATCATTTCAGCTTTCGCGTATGCGGTACGCACCGCTTCGAAATCGAGGTTTTTATCCGTACCGCCCGTTATAAGAATCACTGGTCCGTCGAATGATTCCAAAGCGGCCGCTACCGCCTGGGGAATCGTCGCGGCGGAGTCATTGTACCAGACTATCCCGTCCTTCTCCGCGAAGCGTTCCAGGCGATGCTCGACGCCTGGGAAGGTGGATATGGCCGAGGAAACCTCGGCTGCGGCAAGGCCGTATGCACGGCATGCGAGAGCGACGGCGAGGAGGTTCTTGCGCTGGTGATTGCCCGGCACCAGGAGGTCGCGGGGCAGTATCTCCTCGGCGGAAGAAGCGTCGCCTGAGGCTGAATAGAGCCCGCGGCGGCTCGGCGCGGATTCTAGCCACGCGCCTGGCAAAGGCAAGCTCTCGTCGGAATACCAAAGGACCGATCCGCGGGTTTCGGCGGCGAAGGATCGTCCCCATGCGTCGTCCCTATTACATATGGTATAGCAGGATTGATCCTGATCGGCGTAGATGATCCGTTTGTCAGCCACGTATCCTTCCATGGAACTATAGCGGTTCATATGGTCGGGCATAATGCTCGTAAGGACGGCGATACGCGGTTTTAGGACGCCTAGGCCCCTCATATCCGCGAGCTGCCAGGATGAGAGCTCAAGGATGACGGGCGTCTCGGGTCCGCAGCGATCGAGAAAGGAGAGCGGGGAGATGGTGATATTGCCGCCGAGAAACGAGCTGCCGCCCGATGAAGTCATGACGTAGTGTATGGCGCTCGAAACTGAGGACTTGCCTTTAGATCCGGTGACGGCGATTATCGGCGAATGGGCGAATCTGAGGAATAAGGACACATCGGTCTCGACCGCCTTGGCCGCAAGAATATACGGCGAGTCGGGGCGTACGGCGGGATTCTTCACTACGAGATCGGCGGCTGCGAAATCGTCCAGTTCGTGCTTGCCGAGTACGAAGCGTATCGAAAGGCCTTCGAGCGCGGAGATACTGTCGCCGAGGGCGGTCTCGTCCTTTGTGTCCGTGACAGTGACGATGGCGCCGCTTTCGGCTAGAAATCGGGCGCTCGCCAGCCCGCCGCCATGGAGCCCCAATCCCATCACCGTGGCCTTGAGGCCGCGGAGATCCTCAATTCTCGCTATCGTCGATCTCAAGGGCGTATTCCTTCATATCGCGTTCGTTTAGGTATGAACGAATGGAAACCCCTTTGAGGATTTCCCGCCATGAAGCGGGCACTCGATTCCGGAGCTCGATAAAATCAGGCATCGTCTCCGAGAAACTCGCCTCTTTAAGGGAGTTCTGTATCCTCTCCATCTCCGGCATGAAAAAGGAGATGGACCTGTGGAGGAGCGGCAATATGCGCTTTCTCCGCTCTGGGCTGGGAGGCACAGCCTCGGCGCAGACAGTCTTATATTTGCAGAAAAGGGGATAAAAAGGGTAGGTCCGGGCGCCTTCGGGGAGGACTATTTTGGAGAAAAACTTGGATAGATCGTTGTCCATCCAGATGCCGTGGAGAAGGTAACCCCGGCCAGTCTCGCCTATCCAAGTATTGGAGATGAGTTGGCGCACCTTGAAGGCGCGAGCTTTGCCGAGCTCCCAAATAACCGCCTCGAGGGGGATGAATTCGCTCTCTATAAATAGTCGTTTCGTACGAAAAGCGGATGTGACGTCGTTAGTGCCCGCCTCGATGACCTCTCCTTGGAAGTGCCGAAATATGAGATCTATCCGTAGGAGGAAAAGGTAGACCGAGCTCTCGACCTTATAAAGCCTATAGAAGCGGGGCTTGAGGGGTTCGGAGGGATCGAAGTAATAGGTGAGGCCGCGGAATATATCCGGAAGGATATCGGCTAATTGTCTTACCAAGTTCTTAAGGGCGTATGCGTAGGGCGCGCTCGGAATGTCTGAGCGGATGTCGTGGTGGATGGGGAAACGCGGTATAGTTAGTTCCGCGCTGAGCTCGAGGAACAATTCTTCGCTATGGTTATAACGAACGGCGTAAGAAACCCCGCGCGCATGATCCGGAATAGCCGATAAAACGGTATTGATCTCGACATCGGGATAGACGACGCGGATCTCGTTGAGGAGTTCATCCATGATTCTTGAAATAGTATATCGCTTCTGCCGCGGCGATGCAAAAGGAACCGTTGCTTGGATCTCATAATTCTCGGAATTATCTCTAAATAATTGACTTTCCCCAAAAGATGTATCGAATAACCTGCATTGCGGTTAAAATCGTTGGTGGATATTATTGGAGGAGCTATGAAAAAGACGCAAGCTATCTTCTTTGCCCTCTGTGGATCGGCTCTCTTCATTCATGCGGCCGCGGCGGAATCTTCGACCTATGCGGAGATCGTATTCGCGGAAGGCGGGGATATCTCGATCCTGCGTTCCGATGCCCCTATAGCGAGCTCGGATCCAATAGGGATGCGCCTCGTCCCGGGCGACCAAATTCAGACCGGAGAAAAGACTTCCGTCGAGCTTGTGATGATGCCCCGTCGATCTCGGCTCAGGCTCTCAGAGAATACGGTGGTCACGATACGCGATCTCGGTGAAGACGGTTCCACGGGGCTCGAGCTCTTGTATGGCAGGTTGCGCTCCAAGGTCGTGAAGATGACATCGGGCGACGCGCCCTATAGGGTAAGCTCGCAAAGCTTTATCGCGGGCGTACGGGGCACAGATTTTGGCTGCGATGTGTTAGCCGCGAGGCCGGGCGAGTCGGCTTCTACGCGGGTTTATTGTTTTGAAGGCAGTGTCGAGCTAAAGTCCGCCGAAGCCGCCTCGGTCCATGAAGGCGATATAACGAAAAACGAGACGAGCTTCGTACCAATTATCGTAAATGCCGGGAAAATGGCTGTCATCGAAGCGCCATCGGCAGGGAAGGCGGCCGAAGTAGTCCAGGGGGCCATCGACGCAGATACCGCGACGTTCTGGAAGGCTCACGAATTTACCGCCGCGCAGCCTGTCGCTGCTGCCGTTCCAGCCGCCGAATCGCCTGCCGTTGTGAAGGAACCGGTGCCCGCGGCTCAAAGCGCGCCTCAGATCGACCTTCGCCCAATAATGAAGTCCTTGGCAGTGAAGAACAATCTCGCTGTGGGCGGCATCGTCTTCGTCGGCATGGGCATCGCCATGGAAGGCGTTTCTCTGCTAATGAGGTCGAGCGACCCTGGCTCGGCCGACCGCCTCCTTCTGGCCGGCTCCCTCACCGCCGCCTTGGGGCTGCCAGTCATCGTGTTTTCGATAGCGGTCAATCCTCTCCACGGTCTGGGACGTATAGCGGTTAAGTCCCGACCCTAGCCGATAGCCCCTCAGTTCAGGTTGGGAAAGGGATAAGGGCAAGGACGGGGATCGTGAGGAGTGAGAGCAGGGTAGATACGAGAACGAGGGAACTCGCCGTTTCGGCGTCCCCTCCATAGGCCTCGGCGAGTATGGCTGAATTAGCCGCCACCGGCATGGCGGCTAGGATGACGGGGAGCGAAAGCAGAAGCCCCTTGAAACCGAGCAGTCTGAGGAGAGCGTAGAGAAAGCCAGGAAAGAGGGCGAGTCGGTACAGCGATGTCGCGTAGAGCCGAAAGCTCCCGACAGCCCTCCGGAAATTCATGCGTGAGACGATCGACCCGATGAGGATCATGGAGAGAGGTGTCGTCGTGTCGCCGAGAAGGGTCAGCGCATTGCCGAGGGGCGGGGGGAGGCTTAGGCCGCCTATAAAGAGGCCTAGACCGAGGACTGACGCGACCGCGGCAGGCGTGACGAAAGACGAGACTCCCAGCTTGACGCTGCCGCCCGCCGTTTTAGCTAAAATGTAGGGACCAATAGAGAAGGCCAATAGCTGGAATGGAATGTTGGCGACCGAAGCGGCGAATATAGCCTCCTTTCCAAGGATGGCCTCGACGACGGGAAAGCCCATGAAAGCGCAGTTGGAGAATATCGCGCCGAAGACATGGGCACCCCTCTCGCCGCCTTTCGCGCCTATCGCGCGCACAAGGAGCCAGGCAAGAGGAAAGGCGATCGCATAGGCTGAAAAGGATACGCCGAGCATCTCGAAGGCGAGATCGCGGAGCTCGGGTGTAAACGGACGCTGCATCGATTCCACGATCAGGGCTGGCAGGATAAAGTTGACGAGGAGGCGCGAGATTCCCTTGCCTCCCGCCTCGTCGAGAATGCGTGATTTACCCGCGCCGAATCCTATCGCCATGAACAAAAACAACACGAGAGTCTGAATGATCGACGGCGAGAGGATCATCGCGAGCGGTCCAACGCGGCGAGTGCGTCAAGGGCTGAGGCGAAAGCCGCGAAAGCCTCCGCGTAGGCATCGATTCGCCGCGGCTCGAAGCGGCGTCTGATCCTCACGAGGGAGCGCGCCGATTCGGACAGGCTGGAGACTTCCCCGAGGGCGAGGGCGCATGCGGCGGCGTCCCCTACGAGCTCGCAGTCGCCGACCTCAGGAGCCTCCACGGCTACGCAAAGAATATCGGCCTTGAGCTCGCACAGAAAATCATCGTTTGCGGCTTGTCCGCTTACGCGAACCAGGTCGAGGGGCATTCCTTCGCCGAGGGCGAGGTCGCAGGCTAGCTTGAGGCCGTAGGCCATGGACTCGGCTGCCGCCCTGGCCATCTCGTATCGACCATGCTCGACGGACAGGCCAACGAAGGCGCCGCGGCGATGAGAGTCCCAGAGCGGGGCTCGCTCGCCTGCAAGGTAGGGGAGGAAGACGACACCTTTGGCGCCGGGGGGGGAGAGCCTCGCGTCTGCGAGGAGCCTGGTCACGGCGGTTTCGGATTCCTTCGCGCCGTTCGGGGAAAGGATGCTCACAAGCCATTCGAGGGCCGCTCCCGCCGTCGAGACGCCGCCGGAGACATTCCAGAGCCGGTCCACGGGATGGGGCAGCGAGAGGAGGGCCCGAGTAGGGAAGGGTCTGTCGGCGCAAAGGTTGATAGCCTCGGAAGTGCCCGAGCGGTCGCAGGCGATGCCAATATCGACGGAGGCCGAACCGACTATCGCCGCGAGGAAATCGGGGAAACCCGTCACGATAGGAATGTCCGGCTTTAGCCCAAGGCGCTCCGCCGCCGCGGGAAGAAGCTTTCCAGCTTTGACCGCGGGCTCGGCGAAGGGTGGGAAGCGTTCTGGCGGAAGACCCAGCGCTTTAATCATGCCTTCGTTCCAGATGTAGGGCTCATAACCCGGATGCGGAAGGTACGTGAGGGCTTCGCCGCATAGCGCGTATTCGAGATATTCGGGACAGGAGAAGAACCAACGGATCTTGTCCCGAAGAGCCTGCGAGGCATTTCGCCAAAGGCGCAGGGCCTTGGGAAGATAGAATGTCGGGTCGATGATCTTGCCCGCGAGGGCCGACACTTCTTCGGCCTCGCTTTCGGCCCTGCGGTCAAGCCAGGACAGGGCGGGTCCAAGGGGCATACCCTCCATATCGACGGCGAGGAGGGTGGGGCCGTTGCCGCTGACAGAGATGGCACGGAGCTCTAGGCCGCGTTTTTCTTTCTTCGCCGCCTCGACGGCTTGCGCCCCCGCTGACAACGCGGCATCTATCCAGCCGCTCGCGTCGGCCTCATGGGCGGAGCCTAAACCGTGGACGAGGCTTACTGGCCGGCGGGCGAGGCTGAGAAGACGGCCTTCCTCGTCGAGAATGCCCGCCTTGAGGGCAGAGCTGCCGATATCGAAGCAGAGGTACGCCACGCTCACTCGCTCTTAATAAGAAAGCGCAGATCGCATCGATCCGCAAAAGGGCAGTTCGCGCAGGAGGTTCCGGGACACTGGAAAAAATCGGGCGTGAGCTCGAGCTGCTCGAGGTGCCAGGCGAGATCGGCGACGTAATCGTCGATGGCGCGCCTTCGGCGCTCGGCCTCCTCGAGCTTCTCGCGGTACTTTTCCGCGAGCTTTTTCCTTACCGCTTCGCCGGAGCGGTCGCGGCGAGCGAGGTCGAAGAGATCGCGTATTTCGGCCAGGGTTAGGCCGTAGTCCTTGAGTTGTTGTATCCTTTTTAAATAGACGGCGTTGCGCTCGTGGTACTTTCGGTGTGCGCCGTCCTGTCGACCGGCGGCCTCGAGGAGGCCGAGTTCTTCGTAGTAGCGGATCGTCCTGCCCGTTACGCCGAAGAGAGAGGCGAGCTCGCCGATGCGATAAGTCCTTCCCTCTTCCTCGCTCTCCATGTTCCGAATCGCACCTTTCACGTCAAATCCGCAAAGCGGTAAATTAACGGGTCTCGATGAGCCCTTCGCTTCCTCACTATACTGCGCGCGGTAGTACATTGAGAAGTGAGGTTATAACCATGCGCAGAGCATTATCCATTCTCGCATTCGCCGCGATGGCTGTTTTTGCCGCCCCCGCAACCAAGATATGCGTCTTCGTCCCGGGCGTCGTCTCGGGCAGCCCTGTCTACGAACAGCTCGTCGCCGGAACGAGGCGGGCTGTCGCCGAAGTTCCGGGCGCGACTCTGAAAATCGTGGAGGGAGGCTTCAATCAGGCCGATTGGCTCGGCAAGCTTTCCTCTCTCGCCGCGACGGGCGAATTCAATCTCATCGTGTCCTCCAACCCCGCGATACCCGATCTCTGCGCCCAGGTCGCGGCTTCCTTCCCAGCCGCCCGCTTTTTCGTCGCCGATTCATGGCTTCCGGGAAATAAATCGATACACACTGTCCTCTATAACCAACTCGAACAAGGCTATATGGTCGGGTACCTGGCCGGCTTGGCGAGTTCGGGCAAGCTGCCTGGCTCGTCGGCCACGCACAAAGCCGGTATCATCGCCGCGCAGCATTACCCTTCCTTGGACAAGCTGATCGCGCCCGGCTTCGAGAAAGGACTTAAGGCCGCCGACCCCGCAGCCATCCTGGAGACCCGAATAATAGGCAATTGGTACGACGCGACGAAGGCATCCGAGTTGGCGAACGGCCTTTTCGACGCCGGCGCCGCGGCGATACTCCCCATCGCCGGGGGGGCCGGCCAGGGGGTGGTGAGCGCGGCCGTATCGAGGGGCCGCTATGTCGTATGGTTCGACGACGATTCCGGCTATCGCCTCGCTCCGGGGACCGTGATAGGCTGCGCTGTCCTTCGTCAGGAGAAGCTCGTCTATGAGCGGGTAAAGGCACTCCTAGCGCAGGGAAGCCGCTCGACGCTTTATGGAACGGCGGATATTGTCGGCGTCAAGGATGGGTACGTGGATTTCGCCGCAAACGATCCCGCCTATCAAAGCCTTCCGGCAGGGGTACGTGCCGCTCTGGACGAGCAGGTGGCTAGGCTCAAGTCGGGCGCCCTCGTTTTGCCCGCGTCGGGATTCTGATCAGGCATGGAGCTCCTTGCCGCCCGCGGAATAACGAAATACTTCCGCGACACGCTCACACTCGCGGACGATCGTGTCTCCCTATCGCTCGCAGAGGGGGAGACGCGCGCTGTCGTCGGAGAGAACGGCGCTGGTAAAAGCACTTTGGCGCGAGTTATCGCCGGCCTGGTCGTACAGGACTCGGGCGCGGTTTTCGTACGCGGAAGGCGTGTACGAGCGGGCAGCGTACGCGAGGCCGAGGCCGCGGGAATAGGCTTCGTACCTCAAGCATCCCTCCTAGCCGGCGGCTTGACGGTGGCTGAGAATATTGTCCTCGGTCGAGAGCCAAGGCTGCTGGGTCTCTTCGTCTCGAGACGGAAGGCATACATCGAGACGGCCATGCTCATCGAACGCTTCGGCTTTAGGATCGATCCGGATGCCCTTGTATCCTCATTGTCGTCCGCGGAGCGCAGGCAGGCGGACATCGCGAGGGCGCTCGCGAGGGGAGGGGACATACTCGTCTTAGACGAGCCTACGTCCATACTCTCCGAGTCGGAATCGGAGCGTCTCTTCGAGCTCCTCAAGAGATTGGCGAAGGCGGGAAAGGCGATCCTCCTCATCACCCATAGACTCTCCGAAGTGCTGAAAGAAGCCGACTCGATCACTGTCTTGCGGGACGGCGCGGTCGTGGCCGATATGCTCACAAAAGGGGCCGATGAGGCCCAGTTGTCGAGCCTTATGGCGAGGCGCAAGGCCGAGGGACGACGCTCCGGGAGCGGCCCAGCGGCATCGGGCCCGATCGGCGCCGGCCATAATGATTTCGCCCTGGAGATACGAGACCTTCGCCTCGCCGCCGGCGCGCGTCCCTTGAGCCTCGCTTTGTCCTCCGGCGAGGTGCTCGCGGTGACCGCCCTCGCCGGAAACGGCCTCGGACGGCTTGAGAACTTCGCCTCGGGGATGGAAATTCCGCGCGAGGGAGAAGTCCTCGCCGGAGGCGTCAACCTCGCTTCCATTCCGAGAGGCAAGCTCCGTTCCGAGATCCTTTGCTATATTCCCTCGGACAGAGAAGGCAGGGGCCTCTGCCTGCCTGCCGCGATGCGCGACAACCTCCTGATCCTGCGCAGGCGCGAGTTCCTCGAGCGCGATTGGATCGGCCGAAAGCGCCGCGACAGCGCCGCGCGGGAAGCGGCGCTTCGCTTCGGCCTTGCCGCCGATCCGCGCCAGAGCGCTGCATCGCTCTCCGGCGGCAATAGACAGCGGCTCCTTCTAGCGAGAGAGCTTGATAGGCCTCGCGCCGTATTAGTCCTCGCCGAGCCCTTGCAAGGCCTCGACCTGGCCTCACAGGCGGAGACGATAGCGCTAATGCGCGATTTGGCCGCGCGAGGCTCCGCCGTGCTGCTCCTCACCTCGAATATCGAGGAGGTCCTCTCCGCGGCCGATCGCGTTATGGCGCTCTACCGCGGAGAGGCTGCCTTCGAGGGCCCCAACGAGGGGGCTTCTACAGGGTCTAAGCTCCTCGCCGCGATGACGGGAAGCGCCGTGGGTTCAGTCGCGTGAGGCGCATCGCCGCTCTCGGCGCGGCCCTCCTTTTCGCCGCGCTGTACGCCCTCCTCGCGAGCTCGGATCCGCATACTGCCTTTTTGGCTTTTTTTGTCGGGCCCTTCTCAAGTTCCTATTCCATTTACGCATTATTGGAATCCTCGGCGCCTCTCCTTGTCTGCGCCCTCGGCGCCTGTATAGCCTTTCGAGCAGGCGCCTTCAACTTAGGCGGAGAGGGCCAAGCCTCGGTAGGCACGCTGGCCGCCGCCCTCGCCGCGAGCGCGTTAGCCGGCGCCGTGGCCCTGCCTCCCCTAATCGGCATCGCGGCCGTGATACTCGCGGCGGCTGCCGCGGGAGCGGGCCTGGCCCTACTGTCGGCTATAGCCGAGAGGCGCACGGGAGCCCAGGTCATGCTTACGAGTTTCCTCTTGTCGCAAACCGCAATAATCGCCGTAGATTGGGCTATCGGCGGCCCCTTCCGGGATTCACTCTCCAACCTCCTCGCCATGCCAGCGATAGGATCGAGGCTGCGCCTTCCGCTCCTCGCCCTTCCTTCTCCCTTAAGCCTCGCCTTCCCCATCTCCATCGTCCTTGCGGCATGCACTGTATTCTTCACAAAGGCAACGAGGATGGGCAGCGAGATACGGCTCCTCGGGAAAAACCGCGAGTTCGCGCGGGCGATGGGGCTCTCGCCAAGGCTCGGGGCATGGGCCCTCGGCATAAGCGGGGCCCTTGCCGGGACGGCGGGGGCATTCCTCGTCCTTGGTCAGTCGGGCCGAGCTGTCGTGGGCATGACGGGGGGAGTCGGATGGAATGGCTTGGCGGTGGCCCTCATCGCCGGCTCGGACGGCCTGGGCGCCTTGCCCGCCGCCCTCTTCTTCGCCTGGCTCGATTCCGGCTCCCGTCAGGCTTCGATCCTTGCCGACCTATCCCCCGACGCGAGCTCCGTATTGAAAGCCGTGGCCCTTTTTCTCATCACTGCAAAGATCGCCGGACCGCGGCTCAAGCGGCGGCCGAGCTCCGGGGCCGGGGCGGAGGTCGAAGTTTGATACTCGATCGCCTAATGCCTCTCGGCCTTTCGACGCTCTCCTCCGCTGCGCCGTTGGGCCTCGCGGCTCTCGGCGGCCTCGCCACCGAAGCCTCCGGCTCGCTCTCGATAGCCCTCGAGGGATCCATGCTCGCCGGCGCCTTCGCCGCGGCGGCCGTCGGAAGGGCTACGGGAAGCCTGGAAATCGGGATGGCGGCGGGAATTCTCGCCGGCCTTCTGCTTTCATTCCTCGTCAGCGTCGCGGCCCTTGGCCTTAAGGCCGACGTATTCGTGGCGGGACTGGCGGCTAACATACTCGCTCCAGGCATAGTCTCGGTCATCTCGCAAACCGCATACGGCACCAAAGGAGTCCTAGCGGCGGAAGCTATCCGCTCGGGACAGGGCATTATTCTCGCCCTTCTCGCCGCGGCAGCCTTGATCCTCGCCCTTTTCCTCTCGCGGAGCGTATTCGGCCTTAGGCTGCGCGTGGCTGGGGAGGGCGACGAGGTCGCAAAGGCCGCGGGAATACGGAGCGGGTCCTATCGCCTAGCCGCCCATCTCATCGCGGGCGCAGCCTCGGGGCTCGCGGGGGCGGCATTGGCTGCGGGGATAGGCGCCTACGTTCCGGGCATGAGCACCGGCAGGGGCTGGATAGCCCTCGTAATAGTTTTCCTCGGTGGGAAAAATCCGGGTGGCGTCCTCCTTGCCTCTCTTCTCTTCGGCCTTTTCTTCGCCCTCTCTAACTTCGCGCAGGGCTTCGCGGCCCAGAGTGCCGCATCTGGAGCGGAATTGCTCCAAGCCCTTCCCTATGTCGCCGCCGCGATCGTCCTAGTCGCCTGGAAGAATTCTGAAGCCGGGCGCAAGGTAGGTCCCTGATGGCCGGATTAACGCGACGCATTGCCACCGGCCTCGCGGAGCGTTTGGCTTCGACCTGGGTCCTCCTCTCCGATACGACCAACTTCCTATCGCGCAGTTCCGCTTTTATTCAATATGAATCGCAGCTAAGGGAACTCCGCCAGAGGCTCTCCTCAGCGAAGGACAACGACAAGGAGCTGCGCGAGATAAGGAAGGAATTGACGGAGTTGCGAGCCGCCCTGCGCGTGCAAGGCTACGACCTCAGCCTGGGCGCCCTCGATCTATCGATAAAGGGATTCCGAAACGACGCAGCGGTGGCGGAGGGCTTTAAGCGCATCGTGATCTTTATCGGGATCAAGGAGCTCTGGTATATTGCGGGCGAGGACAATCACCAAGCCCTCCACGAATTCCTCGAGTCGGAATGCGAACGCAGGCACATTTCGAACATCCGGCAAAAGCACTACCTCTGGTACCGATGGAATCATGGGCTTCTCATGATATCCGGCGCCGACTCCGAGACTGCGGAGGACTTCGAGATCCTCAAGTCATGGGGCGAGCAGTCGGAGAATAGGTACGCCCTGCTCGGTAAACTGAAAAAGGCTTAATGAGGCGGTTACTTTCATCGGCCTCTCTTGACCGATTTCTCTTTGGGCTGTATATTCCCATTAAACCGATAGGAATACCGGAGTAATAATGTTTTCAGTACCGACAAAAACACAATATGGCATTCGCGCCCTTGTCCATTTGGCGAGGATGGACGCCGCATCCGCAGCCGCATCGGAGGGCAGGACTGTCGCATCGGAGAGCGAAGCGAGCGCCGAGATAGCCAAGGCTGAGGGAATACCGTCTAAATACCTCGAGGGAATACTTGTACAGCTAAAAACGGCCGGTCTGGTTTTAAGCGAGCGGGGGAAGAACGGCGGTTACAGGCTGGCCAAACCCGCCTCCGCGATGCGGATGATCGAGATTGTCGAGGCCCTGGAAGGCGAAGTGAAGCCTGTAGGCTGCCTCGACGACAGGGGAGTCTGCGCCCAGGGCGATTGCTGCCTCCCGAGAATATTCTGGGTAGGCCTTAAGGACGCGATAGACGGCTATCTCGGCTCGCGGACGCTATTGGACGTCATAGAAGGCTAAGGAGCAATGATGGAACATCGCTTCGTCTATATGGACTACAACGCCACGACTCCACTCCGCGACGAGGTCAAAATGCGAATGATCGAAGACTTCGGTGTTTTCGCCAACGCGTCGAGCATGCACGAGGCCGGCAGACGAGCCCGCGACCGAGTCGAGAAGGCCAGGGCCCAGGTGGCCGCCCTCATCGGGGCGCTAGATCCCCAGACAGTCCTCTTTACCTCGGGCGGCTCGGAATCGAACAACACGGTGTTTAACACGATGTACGATGTAGGTCGGGCATCGAGCGCGAGGCGCAAGATCATCACGACGGCGATAGAGCATCCTTGCGTCATGAATGCCGCGAGGCGCCTCGCCGACGAGGGCTTTCCCCTCGTCTTTCTCGGCGTGGATGGTCAGGGCAGGATCAGTCTTGCCGAGCTCGAGCGGGAGCTCGATCCCGCTCGGTCGTCGGGGGGGCCTGCCCTCCTCGTGTCGGTTATGGCCGCCAACAACGAGATAGGGACAGTCCAAGACATCAAGGCCATTTCCGCGGCCGCGAAGGCGGCAGGTGCGTTCGTTCATACCGACGCGGTACAGGCAGCGGGCAAAATGCCGATAGATGTCGTCGCTTGGGGCGTCGATTATCTTACCCTTTCTTGCCATAAGGTCTACGGTCCCAAGGGCGTAGGCGCCCTCTATGTCAGCAAGGGCGCGCCTATCGAGCCCCTGATCCGCGGCGGCCACCAGGAGCTCGGCATCCGCGCCGGCACCTACAACAACCAGGGCATCCTGGGCTTCGGCTATGCCGCTGAGCTCGCGCTTCGCGATCTCGATTCCTTTGCCAGAAGACTAAGGCTTTTGCGCAAGCGTCTCAAGGAAGGCATAGAGGCCAGCGTGCCCGATATCAGGGTCAACGGGCATCCGATCGAGGTCCTGCCTAATACGCTCAATGTGTCTTTCCCGGGCGCCGAGGGCGAGGCTATCCTTCTCTCTCTCGACCTCGAGGGCATCGAGCTTTCCACGGGTTCGGCCTGCGCGTCGGGAAGCCTCGAGCCGAGCCATGTACTTATGGCGACGGGCGTCGGCCCCGAGCTCGCCCATGGTTCGATCCGGTTCAGCATGGGCCGAGGCACTACCGAGGAGGAGGTCGACTACGTACTCGAGAAACTCCCTCCGATAATCAAGCGCCTCAGGCGGATGTCGACGGTGCCTTCGTCCGCCTGCGCGGATGCATAAGAAAGGAAACACAGGATGACCGATACATTTCAGTGGTTGTACTCGCCGATAGTCAAAGAGCATTTTACAAACCCTAAAAACGTCTTCGATCCCGACGAGCATTTCGAGGGCGACGTCGAGGGCATAGTTGGCAACATTAAATGCGGCGACCAGATGATGTTCATGCTCAAAATAAAAGACGATGTGATAACGGACGTTCGCTGGAAGACCTATGGATGCGCGAGCGCGATCGCCAGCACGTCCATGCTCTCCGAGGTAATCAAAGGCATGCCGATACGCGATGCCTACTCGATAAAGCCTTCGGATATCGCCTCGCGGCTAGGCGGACTGCCCGAAAATAAAATCCACTGCTCCGTGCTGGGCGATAAGGCGCTCAGGGCGGCGATAGACAGCTACCTCGATAAGACCGGAAGGCCGGGCGCTTTCAAAGGCGAGGAATCGGTCGTCGTCTGTAACTGCCTTAACATTACCGACAAGGACATCGAGCAAGCGGTGAAGGACGGCGCGAGAAATTGGGAACAGCTCCAGGCCGCGACCAAGATCGGTACGGTATGCGGGGGCTGCAAGCCCAGAGCCGAGGAGCTCCTCCACGAGTTTTCCCATATCTACGGAGATTAAGGCTTTGGGACACCTTGCCCATGTCTGATCCCCGCATTACGATCATAGAATTATGCATCATCGAGCGAAGCCGAGATTAATTGCCGCCGCAGCTATGGTCCTCTCCGCGAAGGGAAGCGAGCTTACCGCCGCCCTCTCGGGATGGGGCGGGGCCGCAAGCTGAGGCCGGCTTTCCGCGGCCGAGCTCAGACTATGGAGGTGGACTCCAAGCCGAGAAAGCTAGGCAGCGCGGAAGCGATCGCTTTCCGCGAACTCATTCTCGGTTTTTACGCCAAGTTTGGCAGGTCTTTCCCCTGGCGCTCTACGCGGGATCCTTGGGCGATACTCGTCTCGGAAATCATGCTCCAGCAAACACAGACGGATCGGGTAGTCCCTAAATACCTGGCATGGCTTGACGCCTATCCCGATCCGGCAGCCTTGGCTTCCGCGTCGCTGGCAGAGGCCTTAACCCTCTGGAACGGCCTCGGCTATAACCGCAGGGCCCTGGCCCTCGTCAGGGCCTCATCCCTTATAGCATCAGCCGATCATTTTCCCGACGACGAGGAGAGCCTCCTCGACCTGCCGGGCGTAGGACCCTATACGGCCAGGGCAGTGCTCGCCTTCGCCTTCGGAAAGCCCGTCGTCCTCATCGAGACGAACATTCGATCTGTTTTTCTAAGCAGCTTCTTTGAAGGCGAAGAGGGCGTCGCGGATTCGCGCATCGAGCCCCTCATCGAGGCCACGCTCTTGCGCGAGGATCCGAGAACCTGGTATTACGCGCTTATGGATTATGGCGTCGAGATCAAGAAAAAAGCGGGCAATCCCAATAGGCGCAGCGCGCACTACGCTCGGCAGAGCCCCTTCGCGGACTCTAATCGCCGCATCAGAGGAGAGCTCCTCAAGACCCTCGGCGAAGGCAAAACGAAGGATGCGGACGAGCTTGCGGCCGCCCTGCCATTCGCGAGGGAACGCGTGACGGCGGCCCTCGCCGAACTCAAGGCCGAGGGCTTCGTGGCGGAGTCTGGCGGGATCTACCGGTTGGGCGAATGAATTTTAAATCCCGTGGTCCAGCCTTGTGCTGGTTCAGTTAGTGGGGACCTTATGCAGCGCCGAAAAGTTTCATGAAAAATTTAGCAAAAAGGTCTCGTACTAGGATGAAAATGTTGCCCCTAGGAACAGCCTTGGCCGCGACGATATCCACTCGGCGAATGACCTGACCCTTCGACGAGTAGACAACCTCGCCCATACGCTGGCCCGCCTCGATGGGCGCGTCGATGTAAGCCGGGGCGTCTAGTCTCGCTTCCAAGGACGAGGCGAGGAATGATGGCAGGGTGACAGCGAGGGCCGACGCAGGGACGAGCAGCACTCGCTTGGAGGCGCCGAACCATGCGCGGGGAGAGGGCAGGCTGCCGAGTTCGGGCCGTAACGTGACGTAGTTGGCGAAAGCCCAGTCGAGAAGGGATACCCCGTCGTGCGAACGTTGCGCGGCGCCGCCCAAGGGGCTGCCCTCGCCCGTGCCACCGAGGGTCACAATGATAAAACGCGTATCGCCGTGTTTTGCGGTCGCCGCGAGATTATAACCCGACTCGATTATATAGCCCGTCTTTAGCCCGTCGCAGCCTGGATAGGACAAGACGAGATTGTTTCGGTTGTATTGGATTATGCGCCCTGCCGGATGATAATCGGCCGTAAAATGCTCGGGACGGGGAAACTCGATAAAGTGGAGGGAGTGCAGCTCGGATATCGCCTGGGGATGAAGCTCCACATAGAGCCTGCAGAATTCGGCGAAGCCTCGGGCGGTGACCCGGTTGAGCTCCGATAGGCCCGAAGGCTCTACAAAGTAGAGGTCCCGCAGGCCGAGGCCTCGTACCGAAGCGTTCATGCGCGCGGCGAATGCTTCGATAGAACCCGATATGCGCCGCGCCAGGGCGAAGGCCGCGTCATTGCCTGAGACCACTGCAGCGCCGCGCATGAGGTCTATAACCGAGACGCGCATATTAGGTCTTAGGTACATGAGGGAAGAGCCGTAGGGAATATAAGGCGAGCAGTCCCTCTTATCTATCGTGATTATCTCGTCCTCAGAGAGCCTCCCCGCCTTAATCTCCTCGTAGACCACGTGTAGGGTTACGAGCTTGGTAAGGGAAGCGGGAGGAATGACAAGGTCGGGATTCTTGTCGAAGAGGATGGTTCCGGTGGCCTGATCCATCACGACGACTGCCCGGGCTCCGACGGAAGGCGCATTGCGCTCGACCGAAAAGAGCATGCCTCCCCCAAGGAAGAGAGCGTAGATAATGGCTATTGTTGCCGCTTTCCTGACCGATGCCATCTGCGTCATGCCCTTCCGACCGCCTTTCTAATCTTCAGAAATCCGCGAGCTTGGGCGCGCGGGGAAAAGGTATGACGTCGCGTATGTTCGCCATGCCCGTTACATAGAGGATGAGGCGTTCGAAGCCGAGACCGAAGCCCGCGTGCGGTGTCGTGCCAAAGCGGCGCAGGTCGAGGTACCAGCTATACGTTTCCTTTTTTAGGCCGAGCTCATCGATGCGTCTTTCGATGAAGTCTAGCCTCTCCTCGCGCTCCGAACCTCCTATTATTTCGCCGAAGCGGGGAACGAGTACATCCATGGCCCGCACTGTTTTCCCGTCGTCGTTCAGCTTCATGTAGAAGGACTTTATTTCCTTCGGATAATCGGTGACGATGAGAGGACCATGGATCACTTTTTCGGTTAGGAACTTCTCATGCTCACTCTGGAGGTCGCAGCCCCAGTAGGGCTTGAACTCGAAGGCATCAGGCGTCTTCCCGAGTTCCTTCACGGCATCGGTGTAGGTCATTCGCGCGAAAGGCGCGGCGATCATCTTGCCGAGCATGTCGATGAGGCCGTTCTGGATGCGCATGTCGAAGAAAGCGAGGTCCTCGGCGCAATCGGAGAGCGCTACCCCGGCGAGAGCCTTTAGAAAATCCTCGGCGAGGTCCATATTATCGTTGATGTCGTTAAAGGCGACCTCGGGCTCGATCATCCAGAACTCGGAGAGGTGTCGGGTCGTGTTGGAGTTTTCGGCACGGAATGTAGGGCCGAAGGTATAAACTCTGCTTAAGGCCTCGCAGTAGGTCTCGACGTTGAGCTGACCCGAGACGGTGAGGGAGGCGGCCTTGCCGAAGAAGTCCTTGGAATAATCGACTGGGCCACCGGACTTCGCGATCTTGGCTAGATCGAGGGTGGTGACTTGGAACATCTCGCCGGCGCCCTCGGCGTCGGATGTGGTGATGATGGGCGTATGAACGTAAGCGAAGCCGCGCTCCTGGAAGAACTGGTGCACCGCGAAAGCCATTCTGTTGCGGACGCGGGCTACGGCGCCGAAAGTGTTGGTTCTGGGACGGAGATGGGCGATCTCGCGGAGGAACTCCATGGAATGCGCCTTTTTCTGCAGGGGATAGCTTTCCGCCGGAGCCTCGCCGATGACAGATAGGGAAGCGGCCTTAACCTCGAGCCTTTGGCCCGAGGCCGGGGAGGGAATCAGGTTGCCCTCAACGCAGACGCTTGCGCCCGTACCGACGCGCAGGAGCTCGGGAGCCGAAGCGATAGCGGCAGCCTCGTCGAAGACGCACTGGATATTGCCCATGCGCGAGCCGTCGTTTACCTCGAGGAATACGGCAGTCTTCGTATCTCGCTTCGTACGGACCCAACCCTTTACGGATACTGAGCGGCCATCGGGCGGCAGCTCGAATATTTCCTTGATCGTAAGGCGCATGGACTTGGTCTCCTCGCTCGCTAGTACGGGTTGCCAAGGTTTATCACGAATCCTTGTTGATGGTAAATACTCCGCCATTATCACGTTTCGCGCTGGGCGCGAGACTGCCTAGCCAAGGCTTGTACTCGAGCCTTGGCTAGGCTTCACGGGACGCGTCGGTTCGTAGTACAGTATCGGCGTCTTTACGGGGGTGTAAAAGGTGCGGTACAACGTCGGCGTCGCCTACCTGCTCTGGCTTTTCTCCGGTTGCGGCGCTCTCGGCTTCCATCGGTTCTATCTGGGTAAAGTAGGCACAGGAATTCTCTGGTTCTTTATAGGAGGCCTCTGCGGCCTTGGATGCGTTTTCGATGCAATCACTCTCCCACGTCAGGTGCAAGAAGCCAATATCGGCGCTCGTGTTCGCGCCGAGATGGGCTATGAAAACGGACGTGGGCTGCCTTTATACGGTCAGGACGTCGCTCCGAAACCCGAAAATCCTGAAAAGACCGTCCTACGCGTCGCCCAAAAAAACGGTGGGTTCGTAAGCCCGGGCGAGGCCGCCCTCGAAGGCGATATGACCGTGGACCAAGCCCGAAAGCTCCTCGAGAAGATGGCCGCTTCGGGGAACGCCGAGATGCGCGTCCGCTCGAGCGGCGTCATTGTGTATTTTTTCCCGGAGTTCGCCCGTGACGGTCGCGACGACTTCGCCGTATAGGACGTCGCGGTAGCGATTCCACTGTCAGATCTTCAATCGCCGCTCCCTCCCGCGCGCGTAGTGTCCATGCATGGAGGGACTATGGAAGACGTAAAAGAACTTAAGTTCGAGATCATTCGCAAGATCGGCTTACTGTCCGAGAGCGGCAGGGGCTGGCGCAAGGAGATCAACATCGTCGCGTGGAACGAGCGCGAGCCTAAGCTCGATATACGGGAGTGGTCAGAAGACCATGCTCGCATGGGCAAAGGCGTAACTTTTACGCGCGAGGAGGGGGCGAAGCTCTACGAGTATCTTGGCATCTACCTAGGCCAAGGTCGGAAGCCCTAAACGCTAGGTTTCGCGGTAGAGCGTAAAATCGGCAGGGCGAGGCTCCGGTCGCCATGCCGCTTGTAATTCGTCAACGAGCCGTATCGAAGCGGCATAGCCGCTTCGATACGGCTCCTCGGCTCGCCGCAAATATTAACTAGTGCATCATATCGGCGATGGTTCGGCTCACGGCGAAGTCGCGCATATGGCCGTCCATCGCTCGCCAGATATCGGACGCGGCGCAATCGCTTTTACGGTCGCAGACCTTCTTTTTACCGCAGGCGCAGGGCGATATGCCCATGCCTTCGCCCGATGCCTCAATGATATCCAGGAGAGTAATCTGGTCGAGCGGTCGGGCAAAGAAGAAGCCGCCGCCTGGACCGCGGACGGAACGGATGAGTTCCGCTTTCCTTAAATTAAAGAATATTTGCTCGAGGAATTCGGCGGAAATTTCCTCTTGTATAGAGATGCTCTTGATGGATACGGGTTTTCCTTCAGTGCTGGATTGAGCAAGAGCGAGTACCGCGCGAAGGGCGTAACGGCCTTTTGTTGTAATACGCATTTTTTCTCCTCTTTATTAACTTCGATAAAATACTTTGAATCATCCCTACCCGCAAGAGGGACTCACTTGGCCTCCATCGTCAATCTCCAACAGCGGTGCGCCTTTGCGTCACGAAAATCTGGCGGCATGGTCGCGGCGCTGATGTCCTCCCACCTGCCCGCGGTCGCCTCGGTAGCGAGGTCGAGCGACCATTTGAGTTTCCGCGAATTAGACGAAAAGTATAGCCTGCCCAAGGGTTTCAGCAGGAGCGCGCATGAGCTTACGAGAATAGGCCAATCTTCATTGACATCGAAATCCCTTTCGGCAGCCTTGGAATTTGAGAAAGTAGGCGGGTCGGCGACGATAAGATCCCATTTTCTCCCTGCTGCCGCCGCCTTCGCAAGGAAGGCGGATACATCGGCCCTCACGAGGGGATATGCCGATCCGGAGAAACCGTTCAAGGAGAGGTTACGCGAAGCCCAATCGAGATAGGTATTCGAGAGATCGACGCTCGTCACCGAGGCGGCGCCTCCCGCAGCGGAGAATACCGAAAAGCTCCCCGTATATGCGAAGAGGTTTAGGACATCCTTGCCTCCGGATTCGGAGCGTATCATCGCCCGTGTCGGCCTATGATCAAGGAAGAGCCCAGTATCCAAATAATCCGAGAGGTTGACGATGAAAGACAATCCGCCTTCGCCGATGACGCGTTCGGCCTTTTCCCCGCCCAAGCTCTCGTATTGGCCTCTGCCCCTTTGCCTCTTGCGCGTTTTTGTGAAGACTTTGTCTGGATCTATCCCAAGGGCCTCGGCCGCGGCTAGTGCCATGACCTCAAGCCACTCGGCCTCGAGTTCCTCGTCCTTTTCATAGGGCCTCTCGTAGAGGGCAAGCAGGAGGGCGTCGCCATAGCGGTCGAGGGCAAGAGGCACTTCGGGAATGTCTCGGTCGTAGAGTCGCAGGGCCTCAATGGCCTGGGTGCGGGCCCAACGCCTCAAGGCTTTCTCGTTCTTGACTAGTCTATTTCGGAAGTATTCTGCTTGACGGAGATCCTTTTCCGATGCCATGCCGACTATTCGCCGTGGCTCTTCCTCGCGAGCATCTGTACCGAGAGGAGGGCGTAGCCCGAGGAGAGGTCTTCGCGCTGGACGATGATCTGGTCGGGGACTTTGAGCTTAGTGTTGGTGAAATTCCAGATCGAAGTGATGCCCGCGCGCACGAGGGTTTCGGCGGTAGCTTGGGCAAAGGGGGAAGGCACGGTAAGGATCGCGATCTCGGCCTTTATGGTTTTTATGCCAAGCTCGAGATTCTCCATCGCGCGGACGGGCACGCCGTGCACCTGCGAGCCGACCTTTTGCGGGTCGGTATCGAAGGCGGCCACTATACGCAGGCCGTGGCGCTGGAATTCCTGGTAGCCCATCAGGGCTGAGCCTAGGTTGCCCGCTCCGACAAGGACGGCATCGTGGTTCTGATCCCATCCAAGATAGCGTTCGATAGCCTTGATGAGCTCCTCGACGGGATAACCCTTCTTGGGCTTGCCTACGATACCGGTGATGGCGAGATCCTTCCTGACCTGTATGGGCTCGAGGTTGAGCTCCTGGGCGATGACGGTGCCGGAAATATAAAAATCGTTGCTGCGTTCGGCTTGCCTAATGATATGGAGGTATGAAGGCAAACGTCTCACCGAGGGCGCGTACGATATCTTTACTTTCGGCATAAAAACTCCATTAAGTATGAACTATAGCTTAATCGATAAAAAAGTCAAGATTCAAGTCAATCCCACCAAAACTGGGCGACAAAGTCAGGCGCGAAGGAAGAGCCCGCATAGCGTATGGAACAGGCGCTTTTAGCTTCCGCGAAAAGCGGTGCGAGACGCCGGTAAAAAAGTTCGAGCGTCGTGCCCATGGCTACGTCTTCATCGAAAAGCAGGACGCTTTTCTCTCTCCAGGACGAGAGCCACACTTCGTCCGAGACAGAAAGAATGGGTGCTTCGTCTTTACGCTTGAACATGGAAAAACGAACGAAGTAAATAGGGCGGCCGATGTATTCGGCCAGGAGGAGTCCCGGCATTATCGAACCGTGAGCCGCGGCGACGATGAGGGCGGGGCAATAGGAAAGGCCGACTTTTTCCGAAAGAGCTGCGAGCTTGGCGGGCTCTGCGCCGCGCCAGCTGTACTTATCGCGGCCGCTCGTATAGACGAAATGGGCGATCTCCTCGGGCAGTTGTGCCTTGAAAGCGGCGGCCCTTTCCCCGAAATCGCCTTCGAGGCGATAGGCTGCTCTCGCGAGCTCGATCGATGCGAGGTAGAGACGGTTCGCCCTATCCAGGTCGGCTATGGGATGGTCCATTTTATAGCGGCGGGCTTCGGCGAGCTCATAGTAGACGGTCGGATGGAGGGGCAGGCCATGCTCGACGCAGATTTTGTAGTTTAAAATGACATTCACTAAGGCGGGGACAAGAATATAGAGGCGCAGGGCCGCCGCCGCGGTAGCCTCGTTCGCGCCGCTTGTCGAATTTGCGAAGACGGCCGCAGCGCTCGGATCGGCAAGGACGGCCACTATTGCTGCCGCTTCGTCCAAGATAGCCCCGAAAGGCGCCTGGAAGGCCATCAGTTCGGGCGCCTCATCCCAGTCTTCACCTCTCAGAAAGGCATCGATCATGGCATCGAGGATATACGTAAGGGCAGTGGAACGCAAATACCTTAGCCTTCGCCGGCGACCTCCGGCAGGTAACGCCAATACCTGTGCGGCATGAGGCGTCGCTGGAGCTCGGGATCCTTGCGCGAGGGATTCTCGGTGGCCTTAAAATAACGCTTCCAAAGCAATACAGCCTCATCGTCGGATCCGTCGGCATCGGGGAGGAAGGCGAGGGCCTCCTCGCCCGTGGCTGACTCGAAGCGGCCGCCCTTCCGCGCGAAGGCCAGCTGCCTTCGTAGATCGACGATTGCGAAGTCGGCGGAACCGAAGCGCCGCGCGAAATGGGGCATGAGCATGGCGATGATATTGGCGTCGGGCTCGAGAGGGGCGGTGTAGAGACCATCGCCTCGCGGTGAGAAACGGGCCAGACCGGTGATTTTGTGTATCTCGCAGATAACGCGTCGGGATGCGCGAGAGATCGCTCGGAGATCGACTCTGCCGTGATCGAGGAGGACATCGCTCCCATAGCGGCCTGCCTCGGCGCAGACGCGAAAAAGGGCTAGCTCGAGGGCTTCTTCGCTCATCCAAATCCGCATGATCATATCGAATAGCTCTCCCGAGAAGGATCGCAGTTCCGAGCTTGCCGCTGCCGCTGCGCGGCCGAGGTCTGCGGGGGCGGGATATAGGGGAGCCGGCCCGAGCAAGGCGAAGAGCTCTCCTTCTGCGGCCAGGCCATTGGCCACTGCGTCGGGTATTGCCAACTCCGAAAAAGCCCTGTGCGCAAGCACTATAAGCCCCTCGAGGGAGCCGTCGTAGCTCCACGTTCCGCGAGGATACGCGCCGCTCATGCGAAGCTGAACTCGATCTGGGGAACCGCAGCCCTAGGGTAAGAGGTGCTTTTTTTCGCCTTAGGCGCGTCGGCCAGGATGCGCCTAAGCCAGTCAGGATCAGGTCCTGAGGGGCCGAGGGCGGGCGCATCGGCAATGGCTTCGACCAAGGAATAAAGAGGGCGCCCCCGCGAACCGAGGAACCAACGCGCGCGTTTCATGACAATGCCCATGCGGGGAAGGTCTTCTGGCTTTACTCGGCCCGAACGCCGCGTCGAGACGATGCGGCTCGCGCCCGTGACGCCCACTCCCGGCACGCGTAAAAGCTCGGCGTACTCGGCTTTGTCTATATCTACTGGAAAGAAGTCAAGGTGTCTGAGAGCCCAAGCGGTCTTGGGGTCTATGTCGCTGGAAAGATTAGCCTCTTCGCCATCTAGTATTTCCTCGACCCTAAAGCCATAGAAGCGCATGAGCCAGTCCGCCTGGTAGAGTCGGTGCTCACGCAGCAGGGGCGGACCGCTAAGGAGGGGGAGGCGCGGATCGGGGGATACCGGTACGAAGGCAGAGTAGTACACACGCCGCAGGCCTAAACGGCCGTAGAGAGCGCCAGCGAGGCGGACGATAGTCCTGTCATCGTCGGGGCTAGCGCCTATGACGAGCTGAGTGCTCTGACCTGCGGGCGCGAAGCGGTTCGCATCGTGAAAACGTCCGCTGTCTTCTTTGCTCTCCGCCTCAGTCTGGCGCATAAAACGCATTGCGCCTAAAATTTCCGTACCTGATTTTTCCGGAGCGAGAAGGGCGAGGGAGGATGCGGTGGGGAATTCGATATTGGCGGAAAGCCTGTCCGCGTAGATACCCGCTTTTTTGAGCAAGCTGTCCCCGCAGCCTGGGATGGCCTTTAAGTGAATGTAGCCGCCGAATCGCTCGCGCTCCCTGAGAATCCGAGCCACTTCGATGAGCCTCTCCATAACGATATCGGGGTCGGCAAAAATGCCCGAGGAGAGGAAAAGTCCCTCGATGTAGTTTCTTTTATAGAAGCTCATCGTGAGACGTACGAGTTCCTCCGGGACAAAACTAGTCCGCGCAATATCGGCCGAGGCACGATTAGCGCAATAGGCGCAATCCTTCCGACAGGAATTGGAATAAAGTACTTTGAGCAGGGACACGCAACGGCCGTCCCCTGTCCAGGAATGGCAGACCCCGGCGGGGCTCGCGGCACCCAGGCCGCCGTACGATGATCGCGAGCTGCCGCTGGAGGCGCAAGAGGCGTCGTAGCGCGCCGAAGCCGTAAGAAGCTCGAGTTTCTCTCCGAGTTCCATCGCGATACTATACACGCGTGTGCTATATAAGGGCAAGTTGAATATCAGCTCGGTCATGGTAGGGAGGAAGAGAAATGAGTCGGATAAACTCTGGTTTCGTGGATTTCCTGATAGAGGCTAAGCGCCAGACCTATGCCGCCGGAAAGCCTACGATTGGCTCATCCAGAAGGGCCTTCCCATCTGGGGCATGAATTATTACGGCCGCTCGCTGGCCGAAGCTGACGCCGGCACTGACCTCGAATCGGCGGCTATGGGCGACATCCTCCATGCGGCCCTCATGCAACCCAGCCACGAGGCTCCGTACCGTGGGCCGGCATCGCTAAAGAAGGGGGATTGCGAGCATCAATGTACATGGGAAGGATCACCTGAGGATTTCCACGGTGAAGAGGAAATCCTCCGAACGGGAAAGCGTATCTACTTCCTCCGCTTCCATGGCGGGATCGTATCATAGGGCTTCCGGATTCTTGACCTCTCATGCCGCATCAAGTAGGATCCAATCCGTGAATATGTTCGGACGGATAAAACCCCTGCTCATCGAATTGCGCCGCGTTCAAGGCTCGGTTCCTTTTCACGGGAGAAGTAGGTCCGACCTGGAGTCTGGAGATATTTGATATTTCCAATTCGAGATCGTCGCGCGGCCTTCCCCCCAAGAAGGCCGCGTTTTTTTGTCCCAGGGGCCTATTCCCTAGGGACAAATCCGGCGGACCCGGGGCGAGCTCGCCCCGAAAAAAAGGAGTCGGCGATGCCGCTGTTAGGGTTGTCGAACGTCGAGAAGGATTGGGGCGATGAACCCATTTTTTCTGGGCTCAACCTGAAAATCGAGGAAGGCGAAAAGATAGGGCTGATCGGCCTGAACGGCTCGGGGAAGACTAGCCTTCTGGGCATCCTCGCTGGATCGGACGAGGATTTCAAAGGGAGGGTTGTCAGGCGACCGGGCCTCGCTATAGCCCTGGTCCCTCAGAGATTCGAGCCGCCCGAGAGCCTAAGCTGCGTCGAGGTGCTGCTCGAGGGCGCGGCCGCCATGAGGAAGCGTCTCGCGACCCTGGAGGAGGCCCTCTCCTCCTCGCTCGAGGACAGGGCGGAGACCCGATGGATCGAGGAATGCGGAGAGCTCTCCGTCCGCTACGAGGCCATGGGCGGCGCTATGGCGGAGGAAGGCGCGCGGCGCCTCCTCGCCCGAGCGGGGCTCGGCGCGACTGCCGACTCGCCTGCGCGCTCCCTCTCCGGCGGCGAGAAGAACGTGCTCGCCCTAGCGCGCGCTTTAGCTCTCGCTCCGGACCTCCTGCTACTGGACGAACCGGGCAACCATCTCGACTTCGCGGGCCTCGCCTGGCTCGAGGAGTTCATCAAAGGAGAGCGCCGCGCCGTCCTCCTGGTTTCGCACAACCGCTCGCTGCTCGATCGCGCGGCGGACAGGATAGTGGAGCTCGAGGCGTGGAGGGCGACCGAGTACGCCGGCGGCGGAGAAGCCCTCCGGCGCCTCGCGCAGGATGGGCGTCGCCTTCTCCGCCGTGGAAAGCAGGGCGGACTATGCCCTGCTGGTCCGAGGCTACCGCAAAGCCTTCGGCGACAGGGTCCTCTTCGAGGACGCGGCCTTCGACCTCCTCGTCGGCGAGAAGGCCGCCCTCGTCGGCCCGAACGGCTCGGGCAAGACCAGCTTCCTCCGCGACCTCGTCGCGCGAGGCCTCTGCGAGCCGGAGAACCGCTGGGACAGCGGCGAAGCCATCCGCGTCGGCCCGAGCATGGTGATAGGCTACTGCGCGCAGGAGCAGGAACTCTTCGCGGGAGGGAAGACCGTGGGAGAAGAGTTTCTCGCCCTCGGGGCCAAGAGCGACGAGGCCTTTCGGCTCCTGCGCCGCTACCTCTTCGACCGCTCGATACTTGGGGCCGACGTCGCCCTGCTCTCGGGCGGGGAGCGCAACCGACTGCAGATCGCGAGGGCGGTCTTCCTCGGCGCCAACTTCCTCGTGCTCGACGAGCCGACCAACCATCTCGACATCGAGTCGCGCGAGGCCCTTGAGGAAGGCTTGGCCGACTTCGCGGGGACGATCCTCACTGTCTCCCATGACTCTCGAGAGGCTCTATGCGGAGTGGGAGTCGCTGAACCGATAATTCGCGAGTCTAGCGGCTCGGTTCGAGCAGGGAAGCCCTCAGGATCGCGGCGAAGGCATCGACGTCCCCATCTGTCGTGTCGAAGCTCGTCATCCAGCGCTGGAGGCCGCCCTCCCAATCATAGAAGAAGGATTTGGCGCGGGCTGTCTCGGCGGCTTCGGCAGGCATACGAGCGAAAAGAGCGTTGGTATCGACGGGGAAGGCGAGCTCGATTCCGTCGATCGAGCCCAGCGCCGACTCGAGGCGGCGAGCCGCGGCGTTGGCAGCACGCGCGTTGCGCTCCCAGGCCCCTGTGCGCAGGTAAGCGTCGTACTGCGCGGAGATAAAGCGCATTTTCGAAGCGAGCTGGAGGCGTGTCTTGCGCAAGTATGGTGCCCGTGCTGCAAGTTCGGGCTTTAAGACGACAACGGCCTCGCCGAAGGCCACGCCGTTCTTCATACCGCCGAAGGAGAGGATGTCGATCCCCGCGCAGAGTTCGCGGAAGCTTAGACGGAGCGCGACGGCGGCGTTCGCGATTCGGGCACCATCCACATGCACGCTCAGGCCGGCCTTATGCGCTATCCCCGTAAGCTCGGCTAGCTCCTCGGGGGTGTAAAGCGTGCCGAGCTCTGTGGGCTGGGACAAGGAGAGGCAGGAGGGCTGGGATTGATGTAGAAAACCGAGGCAGGCAAGGGCCTCGCGCAGGGCTTCGGGAAGAACTTTCCCCTTCTGGCTCTCGAGCTGTCGTATTTTACAACCAAGGCTCGCCTCCGGCGCGCCTGCCTCGTCTATCGCGATATGAGCGACGTCGGAGCAAAGCACTGAAAGGCCGGGACCGGCGACCAGAGAGAGAGCGAGGATATTGGATCCTGTGCCATTGAGGACGAAGAAGGTTTCGGAGGAGGGACCGAACTCCCGCTTGAAGGCTTTTAGCGCATTTTCGGTCCAGGGATCGTCGCCATAGCCGATGGCATGGCCCGAATTGGCCGAGTTCAGGGCGTCCATGACCTCGGCGCAGGCGCCTGAATTGTTATCGCTCGCGAAACTTTTTATAGGCATAATGGCGGCGAGTTTAGCCGCTGGGGCGTGGCGCCGCAAGGGGAAGCGACCTAGTACATCCACGCAATTCGTACTAAACTAGATATATCTCTTTCGCTACAGGAACCTCATGGACAGCTTATCTTTCGAGTCTTTCGGACTCGGGCCCTCTACTCTCGCCGCCCTCTCGCGCAAGGGTTTCGAGGAGCCCACCCCCATTCAAGCGCTCACGATACCCCGCCTTCTCTTGCCCGGTCCGGACCTCATCGCGAGGGCCCGCACGGGAACGGGCAAGACAGCCGCCTTCGGTATTCCCTTCGCCCAACTCCTTGCGGTCCCTGTGGGCCATGTTCGCGCCCTTGTCCTCGTGCCAACGCGCGAGCTCGCCCTGCAGGTCACTTCCGAGCTCATTTCGCTCAGAAACGGGACTTGTCCACGGATAGCTGCGGTATACGGCGGCGCCTCTATGGGCGAGCAGCTACGGCGCCTCGGCGCCGGCGTCGATGTCGTCGTAGGTACGCCCGGCCGAGTCCTCGATCACCTCGGACGCGGCACGCTCGATGTATCGCAGATCGAATTCCTTGTCCTCGACGAAGCTGACGAGATGCTCGACATGGGGTTTATCGAGGATATCGAAACGATCATGGAAAAATGCGGCGAAAAGCGCCGCGTCGTGCTCTTTTCGGCGACTATGCCGGCGGGAATCGTACACGTGGCCAAGCGCAGGCTGGGCGCTTACGAGACGGTAGAGGATTTTTCGGAGGCGGTTGCCACCGAGCTCGCCGAGCAGCTGTGGCTCGAGGTACGCGAGGGCGATCGCCTAGAGGCCCTCTGCCGCGTTATGGATGTCGAGGAGGACTTCTTCGGAATAGTCTTTACGACTACGAGAGTCGAGGCAGAGAGAGTCGCCAAGGCTCTCGAGGAGAGGGGCTACGATGCCGAGGCCCTTCACGGCGAGATACCTCAGGATCGCCGCGAACGCATCCTCTCCCGATTCCGCGAGCGCAAGATTCGCGTCCTTGTCGCCACCGACGTCGCAGCGCGAGGCATCGATATAGACAAGCTCTCGCACGTGGTCAATTGGTCCTTGCCCCACGATCCTGATGCCTATGTGCATAGAGTCGGGCGCACAGGCAGGGCGGGCAACGCCGGCACCGCCATTACATTGGTAACACCCGACGAATACCGCAAGCTCTTCCGTTTTAAAAGAGCTGCAGGCGCGGGCTTCAAGAAGGCCAAGGTCCCCGAGGTGGACGAAGTGCTAGCGGCTAAGCGCGATCGCCTCCGCGCCAAGATCCTCGCGCGGGCGGAATCTTTTATCGAGCATACGGCAGCGACGGTCGGATCGGCCGATGACTCCGTCGAAGATGCGATCGCCCCGGCTGGGGCTAAGAAGGAGGCCGGGAAGAAGGCCGCCCACGCAAAGCTAGGCGCGAGCTCAAGCTCGGCCACTAAGCTTTGGCGAGAGTTAGCCGACGAGATCCTAGCCAGGGTAGAGCCCAGCGAGGCCCTCGCCGCAGCGCTTTTCGAGGCTTTCGGCGATGAGATCGATCCCGCCCGCTATAAGCAGATCGAGGAGTGCTCGGTCGATGCGGCAGCGACCGCACGGCTCTTTGTGGGAGTGGGCAAGCGCGACAAAGCCACGCCCAAGGGCTTAGCCGCCCTCGTCAAGCGGATCTCGGGCCTCCCCGACAGGCTCATAGGCGGTATCGAGATCTATGAGAATTTCTCCTTCCTGACCATTCCCTTCGAGGCCGCAGAAAAGGTAATAGCCGAGGCGAGACGTTCCGGCGGCTTGCCCCCCGTTCGATTCGCGACGCCCAAAGGAGGCGCCGAGCCGCTTCGCGGCGGCCCGCCTTCTAGCGGGCCAGGCCACTACAACTCATCCCGCTACCCGCCTCGGCCTTCCCATACTAAGCCTATTTACGGTAAAACTCCGCGTCTCGCCGCGCCCGCCCCTAAAAAGCGCAAGAAGCCAGAGTGAGAAAGGGGGGCATGGCCTCGCCGATCGTCGAATGCGTCCCGAATTTCTCAGAAGGCCGCGATACTGGCGTCATAGAAGCGATAGCACGCTCGATCTCGGGCGTCACGGGTGTCTCCCTCCTCAATGTCGATCCGAGCGATGACGCTAATAGGACCGTGTATACCTTCATCGGCACTCCCGATGCTCTTGCCCAGGCGGCGCTTGCGTCGGCAAAAACCGCCTATGGCCTTATCGACATGGCCAAGCACTCCGGCATTCATCCGCGGATAGGAGCCCTCGACGTCTGTCCCCTTGTGCCCGTGTCGGGCATCGACATGGCCGCTTGTGTCGCACTGTCCAGGCAAATAGGGGAAGCCATTGCGCACGAGCTCGGCGTGCCGGTTTATCTTTACGAGGCGTCGGCCGCGAGGAGCGAGCGCAAAAGTCTGGCGAACATCCGCGGCGGCCAATATGAGGCCCTTCCTGCCAAACTAGCGTCGGCAGAATGGGCCCCCGATTTCGGACCGGCCATTTTTGTCCCGCGCTGGGGAGCGACAGCCGTTGGCGCGCGCGAGTATCTCATAGCCTATAACGTCAATCTGAACACTCGCGATAAAGGCCTCGCCGATGAGATCGCCTGGGAAATACGCGAGACGGGCAGAGCGGCCAGGGACTTGAGCGGCAAGCCGCTCAAAGACGCTCAGGGGCAGGCGCTTAGGATTCCCGGACGTCTCAAGGAAGTGCGTGCTATAGGCTGGTACGCCGAATCCTACCGCTGCGCACAGGTGTCCATAAACCTCCTAAACTACCAAATAACGCCTCTCCATGTCCTTTTTGAGACAGTCAAGGTAGAAGCGGAAAAGCTTAACCTACAGGTTACCGGAAGCGAAATTATTGGCCTCGTCCCTATCGAGGCGATCCTCGCAGCGGGCCAGTATTATCTTGAGAAAATGGGGGGGATGGTGAAAGTAAGCGAGTCTGAACTAGTCGAGACGGCCCGTCGGGCTATGGGCCTAGATTCAATCACCGCATTCGATCCTTCAACAAAGATCCTCGAATATGCCTGCCAGACACAATCTAAGCTCGCTGCCTTAGGCCTCGCAGGGCTCATCGAGTAAGGCGCATAAAGCGGGTATACATTTGTTCCGCTCACTTGGGGGAAAGGTGCCTTTATTTTGCCCAGGATGGGAAAATCTCCATTCTCCGTCTTGACGCGCTTGGCCTTCATTCCGTATACCTTGCGAAGAAGATTCCTGATTCGAGGAGACTGAGGCGGTGAAAGGTTCGGACGTTACCGTTTCGGGTATTTCCAAGTCCTTTGGCGTTTTTAAAGCGCTAAAGGATGTGTCACTTGAGATTAAAAAAGGCGAGTTTTTCTCTCTCCTCGGTCCTTCAGGCTGCGGCAAGACGACTCTCCTACGAGTGATCGCTGGTTTCGAAGAGCCAGACACCGGCATCGTCGGCATAGACGGCCGCGATGTATCGGGTCTCCCTCCCGATAAACGACGCTGTAATACTGTTTTTCAGAGCTACGCTCTCTTTCCCCACCTTACCGTTTTCGAGAACGTGGCCTTTCCTCTCCGGTTGCGGCACGTGCCCAACCGGCTCGTCCGCGAGCTCGTGATCCAGCATCTTGCCCTCGTCCAGCTGGAGGCTCACGCCGAGAAGAAGCCTTCGATGCTTTCTGGCGGCCAAAAGCAAAGGGTTGCGATCGCGCGCGCCCTCATCAACGAGCCCTCGGTCCTCCTCCTTGACGAGCCCCTCTCGGCCCTAGACGCCAAACTTCGCCAACGCATGCTCGTCGAGCTGGACTCGATACACGACAAGGTCGGCATTACCTTCATATATGTCACGCACGATCAGCAGGAAGCCCTCTCCGTTTCCGACCGAATAGCGGTTATGGATCAGGGAAAGGTTCTGCAAATCGGCACCCCTCAGCAGATATACGAGAATCCGGCCTCCGATTTTGTCGCCCGATTCATTGGCGAAACTAATATTTTCGCGGGCTTGGTGGCCTCGAGGGAAGGGGGCTTCGCGACTGTCCAGTGCGAAGGCCTGGGTGGGATCCTCGTCGAGGCCAACGGCGAGGCCCCCATCGGGGCGAAGGTGAGCGTGGCAGTGAGGCCCGAGAAGATCCGCATCGCCGCCGAGCCGCCAGGGCAACTCGCGGAGCTCAACGTCCTACGAGGCGTCGTCGAGGAGCCCATCTATTCTGGTTTCCAGACCAAGTACATCATTCATCTCCCGAGCGGCGGCGCGGTAACCGTTTTCCGCCAACACGCCAACTGGTCCGAAGGCGTGCCCGATCTTCGCTGGAAGGATGAGGTATACCTCTCTTGGAGCGCTCGAGACTCGGTAGTCGTGGAGAGCGACGCCAAATGAAGCACAATCTCGGCTCCAGCTACGCGGCGCCTCAAGCCCTGTGGCTCACGGTTTTCTTCGCCGCTCCCCTCGCCATCATTATCGCCTACTCCTTCATGAAGCGGGACCTCTACGGAGGCGTCCTGCCCCAGGCCAGCCTCGAAGCCTATCGCTCTCTCGCCAACCCCACCCTCCTCGTCATCACGCTGCGCACCCTGTGGGTTTCCCTCGCCGCCACCGTTTTCACCATTCTCATCGCCCTTCCCTGCGGCTACAGCATAGCGCGAAGCCATAACCAGGCTATGCGGCTCTTCCTGGTCATCGTACCCTTTTGGACCAATTTTCTCATCCGCATCTACGCCTGGATAGCGATACTCGGCAACGAGGGCTTCATCAACGACCTTCTGCGGGCGCTCGGCCTAACGACCGATTCGGTGCAATTCCTCTATAACCAAGGGGCGGTCATCCTCGTCCTCGTCTACATGTACTTGCCCTACGCGATACTCCCCCTCTTCTCGACGATCGACAAATTCGACTTCAACCTCCTCGAGGCCGCCCGCGACCTCGGTGCCACGCGCATGCAGGCCCTGCGCAAGGTTCTGATCCCTAACATACGCGGAGGCCTCGTTACCGCCGTCCTCTTTACCTTTATACCGATCTTCGGCGCCTACGCCGTGCCCCTCCTCGTCGGCGGCAAGGACTCCTACATGCTCGGCAACGTTATCGCCGACCAGGTGACTAAGACCCGCAACTGGCCTCTCGCCTCGTCTATTGCGATGGGCGTGACACTCCTCACCGGCCTCGCCGCCGTAATCTTCGCCGCTACGAGCAGTCGCTCCAATCATCATGTGGAAGAGGACTCCGGGATCGGATCCGTAAGCGCGACAGCCGGCATCCCGAGCGGAGGCCAGGCCTGAAAAAGCTGCGGATACGGGCCTTCTACCGCGCCATGCGCGCCACGCTAAAAGGCATACGCCCCAATCCTCCGTGGATATCGGATCTATCGATGGCCGAGAAGGGCCACGCCAAGCGGCGCAAGGGCATTTCCTTCTCCGACTTCGTATACGGCGCTGTGATCGCCTTCCTCTTCGCCCCCCTAGTCGTCCTCTTCATATACTCCTTCAACAATTCCAGGAGCGGGAGCTGGCACGGCTTTTCCTTCATTTGGTACGAAAAGCTCTTCATGGGTTCGGGCGAGCTTTGGCACGCCTTCCGCAACTCGGTGATAATCGCGCTCAGCTCCGCCCTTACCGCCACGCTCCTAGGCTCCCTCGCGGCCGTCGGCACGAGCCGTTACTCATTCTGGTATAGGCCCTACGTCAAGTCCATGAGCTTCATTCCGATGATCCTCCCGGAGATCATCGTCGGCGTCTCGTTGCTCGTTTTCTTCGCCGGCGTGGGTCTCAAGCTCGGCATGATCACCGTGTGGATAGCCCACACGACCTTTAACATACCCTTCGTCTACCTCCTCGTATCCGCCCGCCTCGAGGAGTTCGACCCGAGCATCATAGAGGCGGCGCGCGACCTCGGCGCCACCGAAGTCCAGACCCTCCTCAGGATCATCCTGCCCATCACGATGCCGGGCATCGCTTCTGGCTTCCTCACCGCGGTGACCCTGTCGCTGGAAGACTTCGTCATCACATTTTTCGTGGCGGGGCCCGGCTCGACGACACTGCCCCTCTTCATCTACTCGGCCATCCGCTTCGGGGTGTCCCCCGTCATCAACGCTCTCTCCGCGGTCATGGTCGTGGGCACGGTGCTCTTGATCTATCCGGCCCGCAATTTCCTAAAGGCCTACGCCGCCCATTAGCGGCTGGGAATATCGCCAACGGCAACCGTTGGTTGCCTATTATTCCACTATAAAGGGAGGACGACATGAAGCGTCTTCTCCGTTACGCGACTGGTCTGGCCGTCATCGCCCTGATCCTCGGGTCCTCGCTCGACATCGCATCCTGCTCTAAGAACGGGCAAGCTTCCTCCGAGCCGAAGAAGCTGTACATCTTCAATTGGATCACCTATACGCCTGACTCGGTGATAGCGAAGTTCGAGAAGGAGTACAACTGCAAAGTAGTCTACGACTCATTCGACTCCAACGAGACTATGTACGCCAAGCTCAAGGCAGGCGGCTCCAACTACGACATCGTCTTCCCCTCGGCAGACTACGTCAGCATCATGGCCAAGCAAGGAATGCTAGCCGCGATAGACAAGGCGAAAGTCCCCAACTTCAAGAACATCGATCCTCTAGTCCTCGCCCGCGCCAAAGACTACGACCCTGACAATAAGTACTCGGTGCCCTACTACATGGGCGCTGCCGGCATCGCTGTCAACAAGATCAAGGTGAAGGCATACGAGCACAGCTGGTCCATCCTCTCGCGCAAGGACCTCAAGAACAAGATGACCATGCTCGACGACATGCGCGAAGTCCTCGGCGACGCACTCGCCTTCCAGGGCAAGTCCGTCAACAGCGTTAACGAGGCCGACATCAAGGCCGCCGAGGATCTCGTCAACAAGACCTGGAAGCCCAACCTCCTCAAGTTCGACGCCGAGGCCTTCGCCAAGGGATTCGCAGCCGGCGAGTTCTGGGTGGCCCAAGGCTACGCCGAGAATATCTTCCAGGAGTACGACCCCGCCAAGCGCGGCGACGTGGACTTTTTCATCCCCAAGGAGGGCGGCCCACTCTACATCGACTCAATGGTCGTCCTAAAAGGTTCCAAGAACTTGGACCTCGCCCTCAAGTTCATCAACTTTATCCATAGGCCCGAGATATACGCCGAGTTCTGCGACGCCTTCGGCTTCCCTGCAACCGTCAATGTTCCCGCACGCGCTCTCAAGAAGGGCGACATGTGGTACAAACCCGAGGACCTCACCAAGTGCGAGCTAAAGCTCGATCTGGGCGCCGATCTCGATAAATACAACACGGCATGGCAGGAGATAAAGGTCGGGAAGTAGGCGCAGTTTTTTCTAAACATATTTATTGAGCGAAGGCGCTGTGCGCCCCCGCTCTCCCTTTTATATGGCGATCGCGGCCGCCTTACGGGGCGGCCGCGATCGCTATATGTAACCGCCCCATATTCCCACCTGCCAGTCTCGAAGGATCCGAGGTACTGCGCTTCCTCGAGGAGGCAACCGATGGAACCTGAGAAGAACAGGAAACGATGGGAAGCGATCGTCATTAAGTGGAAGGAAAGCGGGAAGCCGCAGAATGGCTTTAAAATCGGGCTTCTCAAAGAGGCAAAGGACTTTAGCTCTAGTTTCTTCAGGTTTTTCGTTCTCTTCTCGATACTTCACATAACCGCCGCCAAAAGCGGTGGAGTATCAAGTTCTATTTAATAATATTCCCGGAACTGAACCCGCCTCTTCCACGCAAGTGCGATCATCGCGCCTGCGCAGAAGACGCGGGGTCGCGGGGGCGGCGGTCGAGTCGTTAAAAGCCCCCCATATCCTTGAATATGTAGGGCTAGATTTTGGTTATGAGGCAACGACCCGTGTCGGACGAGAATATTAATGAGGCAATGCCGCGTCTTGCCGCCCCGTAAGTTGCGTTCTATACTACCTCGACATGTTCAACAGCATCACAGGCAGGCTCAGCGAGAAGCGGGCCGATACGATCTGCATCGAAACCGGCGGCGTCGAATGGGAGCTGGCAGTGCCCGCCCGCTCCGTCGATGACTTCGGCCGCATCGGCGACGAGGCGCGCGTTTTCGCGTGGCTCCACCACTATGAGGACGGGATGCGCCTCTACGGTTTCCCCACCGAAGCGGATCGCGCATTATTCCGCGAGCTTATGAAGGTCGAGGGCATAGGTCCAAAGCAGGCGCTGCGAATTCTATCGGGGATCAAGAGCGATGCATTGGTTGCCGCTCTCGACGCGGAAGATCTCGCCGCGCTGCAAAAGATACCGGGCGTGGGTCCCAAGCTCGCACAGAAGATGATGCTGGCTCTCAAGGGCAAGCTTGTAGCTCGGTCGGAGGCAGGCCCTAAAGGCGGACGCGGAACCGCCAGCGAGTGGGCCGACGTGGTCAGGGCCCTGGCGGACATGGGCTTCGACCGCAGGGCGGCCGAGAAGGCCGTGGCGGAAGCAGGCAAGGACGCGGCCGGCATGGCGCCCGCAAGCGAGCGCGAGCGCGAGATATTCCGCGCGGCCCTCCTCGACCTGTCAGCGGGGTCTTGAGTGAAAGAGCGGGCCATGGATGCCTCCTTCGATGTCGAGGATGACGCTCGCGAGCTTTCGCTGCGGCCCAAGCTCCTTTCGGAATTCCAAGGCCAGGCGGCGCTCAAAAAGAACCTCGCGATATTTATCCGCGCGGCGCGGGAGCGCGAGGAGGCCCTCGATCATCTTTTTCTGATGGGACCTCCAGGCCTCGGCAAGACTACCTTAGCCCTCGTCGTGGCTAACGAGCTCGGAGTGGATTTTAAGCCGACGAGCGCTCCCGCCCTCGACAAACCCAAGGACCTCGCGGGCATCCTTACCAGCCTGAGGGAACGTTCGGTCCTTTTCATCGACGAGATTCATAGGCTCAAACCCGCCATCGAGGAAATGCTCTACATCGCGATGGAGGACTTCGAGCTCGACTGGGTGATAGGACAGGGGCCCGCCGCAAGGACCGTGCGAATTCCAGTGCCGCCCTTTACCCTCGTCGGCGCGACGACGAAGGCCGGAACCGTGTCGGCTCCGCTCGCGAGCCGCTTTGGGATCTCGCTGCGTTTCGGCTATTACGAGCCCAATGAGCTCGAGTCCATCATCCAACGGTCCGCTTCGATACTCGGTATCGAGGTTGATGAGAACGCCGCTGCGCTCCTCGCGGCCTCGAGCAGGGGCACGCCGCGCATAGCGAATAGGCTTCTGCGCAGGATGCGCGATTTCGCACAGGTCGAGGGACAAGGCCGCATAACCTGCCCCATCGTACACGTCGGCCTCGACCGCCTCGAAATAGACGCCCTCGGCCTCGAGCGCCTCGACCGCGAAATCCTGCGCGCTATCATTCAAAAGTACGCGGGCGGCCCCGTCGGAGCCGAGACTCTCGCGATTACGGTCAGCGAGGGAGTAGATAGCCTGGAAGATTTCTACGAGCCCTATCTCATCCAAGCGGGCCTCGTCGCGCGCACCTCTCGCGGCCGCGTCGCGACCGCCGCCGCCTATCGACATCTCGGCATGGAGCCACCCAGTGAGGACGGACGACTTCTCTTTTGAACTCCCCGAAGAGCTCATAGCCCAGTACCCGAGCGAGCGCCGCGGCGATTCGCGCCTGATGATCTTGGACAGGGCCTCGGGGAAGCGCGAGCATTCGGCGGTCGCTTGCCTCGCCGAAGTCCTCGAGCCGGGCACTCTGATGGTTTTCAACGACTCTCGCGTCCGCAAGGCTCGTATATACGGGGATGCTCTCGATACCGGCGCGAAAACGGAATTCCTCCTCCTACGGCGCGAGCCGAGCGGGGCTTGGGAGGCGGTCGCTTCTAAACTCAGGCGGCAGTGTCCGGGAAGGCGCTATATTTTCCCCGAAGGCGTGCAGGCAACGATCGCGGGCGCAGGCGATTCGGATCTCGGCAACGCGCGCGAAGAGAGTCCATCGACGGTATTCCTCTCCTTCGATCCACCTTTGACCGAGGAATACCTGGAGCGCGTGGGCCACATGCCGCTACCGCCCTATATCAAGCGTGAAGACGCGCCCGAAGACGAAGAGCGATACCAGACCGTCTACTCGCGAAATCTAGGATCTGCCGCATGCCCCACGGCCGGCCTACATTTTAACGAGGCGCTTCTCGCCGCGCTCGACGCGAAGGGAGTTAGGAGGGTAAGCCTTACCCTCCACGTGGGTCTTGGCACATTCTTGCCCGTTCGGACGGAGAGCGTAGAAGGCCATACAATGCACGAGGAAGAGTACTCGGTACCCGAGCTTGCAGTCCGCGAAGTGATGGATGCCAAGGCCGAGGGACGCCCAATCCTAGCGGTAGGGACTACAAGCCTGCGGACTCTCGAGTCGGCGTGGGTGCAGGGAGAGGGCCTGCGCTCGGGGCAGGGCAGGACGAGGATATTCATCTATCCCGGCTATCGCTTCAATGCGGTCGATATGCTCTTTACCAATTTTCATACGCCGAAATCGACCCTTCTCATGCTGGTGTCGGCCTTCGCAGGGCGGGAGTCTATTCTCGATGCCTATGCTGAAGCCGTCCGCGAGCGCTACGGCTTTTTCAGCTACGGCGACGCTATGCTGATACGATAATCAGTAAGCGCTCGCGTCCATCTTCTCAAAATCGGCGCGGACCTTGCGTAGGCGCGTTAGCTGATTCCCGATGATCTGGGCGTAGTCGAGATCTCCCTGATCGATGCGATAGGCCTCATCAATCCAATTCTCGGCATCGTCCAGCATCACCCAGCGCATGGCCATGGCTTTCTCCGCGAGCTTCTTCGCTTCGTCCCAATAGGCGAGGGCGGCTAGGTACGCGCTTTCGGCTGTCTTGAGGCTATCGAGATTCTGGTCCTTCCAAGGAGCATTGAAGAAATAGGCGACACGCTTGTCGAATTTCGAACCGAGAGTTAAATGCTGCTCGATAAGCTTCAAGTCGAGATGCATATCGAAAAGATAGCGGTAGCGCTCCCAGTGACGCTGATCCTCGATTTTAGCCATGGCGAAGAGAGGATTGCAGAAATCCGCCTGTTTGGCTCGCTCGAGCCAGTATATGTTTTCGATGGAGTCGTCGGGGTATTGGATATAATGGGTATGGTAGAGACGATAAAACTGTTCTTTATAATAAACGGGATAGGCCGAGGCCGCGAGGGCGGTACAGAGAAGGAATACGACTACAATAGCGAGACGCTTTAGCATACGCCTTGAGTATCGGCAGTCCAGGGCCTGGAATACAGGGTTGCGAATAACGAAACTTCTTTCTGCTCCAGTTGTTTACTTATCGTTGTCCGTCAATGAAAGACCGAGAACGGCTCCTAACTCCCTCAGGATGCCGCGACTCACTTCCTGGACGGGAAGGGAAGCATCGACGGCTACTATCTTCATGCCGGAGGAAGCATAGGCGGCAAGGGCTTCTCGATACGCGGCGCCGACCTTTTCCTGAAATGGAAGCTCCTCGAAGATGTCCAGGCGTTTGCGATGGACCAGCCGTCCGATAGAGCGCTCGGGGGAAAGGTCGAAGTAAATGAGGAGCTCGGGGAGGGGGAAGGAAGCGTTCAGCTCGGCGGGCAGCTCTCTTCCGCAAGCGACGCCCTGGTAGGCGAGGCTTGAGAAAACGTAACGGTCGCAAACGACGGTCTCGCCGCGGCCGAGGCGTTCGAGGATGCCGTTTTCGCCCCTTAAATGCTCGTTGCGGTCGGCGGCAAAAAGCCGGGCGAGGGTGCCGCTGTCGCGGTGGAGCTCGCCCGAGAGGATGCGGCGTATGAGGAGGCCCTCGGGGCGTTCGGTGGGCTCGCTGGTCATCCAATATGCCGCGCCGGACCGAAAAAGCGCCTCGCCTATGAGTTTGAGCTGAGTGGTTGTGCCCACCCCGTCGCCGCCTTCAAGGACGATAAAACGGCGGAGAGGCTGCTGCGATAGTGAAGTCATGCGCTTGAGGTTAGCCTTACTGGACTAAGGAGCGCAAGCATGTCGATGGTGACGAGGAGATGGAGGGCGTGGTATCGTGGTGAATACGAGCATGGTCCTCATAAAACGCGTCTTCGCCGTAATCGCGGCCCTTCTCCTCGCGGCCCTGGCGGTGTTTGTCCTTATGCCCAGGCTTAACGGGATGACAAGCCGCGCGGTCTCGGCGGGCATCGGGGAGATTCGGGCTCGGGTCGAAGGCTCTCTTGGCCTTACTCTATCCTTCGAGTCCATGTCGCCCTCGATACTCCAATCCGTCTCCTTCTCGCGGCTTTCGATATCGTCACCAGGCGGCAGAACCATCCTCTCCGCGGGCAGGGTACGTTTTCTCTACGACATCCTCGCTATTCTTCGCGGAAGAGGCTCCGAGGCCTTCATGGGGCTCGAACTCGAGGACGTGACGATCGATATACGCCTTCCCGAGGATAGGAATCTGATAGATCGCCTAACCGCCCTTTTCGGAGGAGAGGAGGGCACCGCCGCCCTCCCGAAGATGATCGTCTCGGGCAAGAACGTCGTCGCTCGCCTTTCTATCGAAGGACGCGGGACCGCCTCATTCGAAGCGCGCAAGGTGAGCCTTTCGACGTTACAGGACGAGCCTTCGATATCTTTAAACGGCAAATTCTCAATCGATGGCGCCAGAGCGGGATTGGGGGCGATATCCGGCCCCCTCATTCTGTCGGGTTCGGTTTCCCGGGACTTCAAGAAGGCAAGGTTGAACTTGTCGGTAGCAGCCGATTCGCGCGATTTCTCGCTATCGACCCAGCGTTTCGAGCTTGTTTACGGGGATGAAGCCCTGTCCTTGACCAAGGTCAAGGACAGGGCGCCCCTGGACGCGGCCATCCGCGTCGATTTCGGCGGCGGTGAATCTTCGGTCTCCCTGCGTCTGGACGGTTTCACTCCTTCGAGGGGCTTGAGGCTCGCCGGACGATACGCATCGCTCGAGTCCTGGCTCGAGATGCCGTATACGGGCAGCCTCACGCTAAAAGCGCCGGGCCTCGACCTCGCGAGGATCGGCTATGAGGCGCGGCTTTCGGGGGTTCTTCCGCCTCGGCTCTTCCTGAAAAATCGTCCGGCCGCGCGCGCCGAGCTCGCTGTCCACGGCGACATGAAGTCGATCGAGATCGAGAAGGCGCGTGTCGAGCTTGGAGGCGAACGCCTCGAATATGCGGGTTCCCTTCGCTTCGCTGATCTTTCTCCTGACGGCCTCCTCGATGTGAATCTCTCCTTCGCGGACGGAAGCCTCGCTGTCTCCTCTTCTCTTAGGCTCGTTGGACACGACGGGGAGTACGCGGCCCTGGCCGACCAAGTGACCGTGGGCGGAGTGGTTTTCAGGGACTTTGCCCTCGCCGCAGCGAGAAAGGGTACGATGGCGGACTTTAACCTCTCGTTTCGTCCACCCGATTCCGAGGACAGCGGCGCCGATTCCTCCCCTTCGCGCTTTTCTGGCGAGGCGGGAGCGGCTATCGGAATGCCTCTCGTTCGCTGCGAGGGTTCGGTTTCCCTGGGGTCTAGCCCGAGTCTCGAGCTCTCCATCGACCTCGAAACCATAGACTTTGGACCCCTCAAAGCCATCATTGCCGCCTTAACCGCCTCGCCGGAAGCGGCGCTCTTCCTCGCTAGCCTCAAGCTGGGCGGAACCTTATTCGCGACGAGCGATTTTAAGCGCCTCTCGTGGTCCGCGCCCGACCTGACTCTCGTATCCAAATCGGTGCCGGGCGCCTACGCCTTCCTATCGCTGTCAGGCACGGCCACTACCCTTGCGGTGAAGCATGCCCTCATATCCGCTTCCGGTTATTCGCTTGAAGGCTTCGGCAAGGTTGATTTTTCCGAGACCGGACGGATCGGCTTCGAGGCAAATCTTGCGCTTAAGGATATTCCCTACGCGATTAAGGGAAGCGTCGCAAGCCAAGGGCTTTCAGTAACCGGAGACTATGGCCTCGAACTCTCTACTCGGACAGTGGACGAGGATACCTTCGTTTCGATAAGGGCCCGCGGCCTTCCGCTGCCGATTCAGGGAGGGCTTTTCCTCGCGACGGTAGACGCCGAAGGCCGCTTTGCCTCCCTCCAGGATTGGAGCCTTTCCATCGTCGATTTCGCTCTCGTCCCGACCGGTGAGAAGATGGCTGTCATGCCTAAGATAGACCTCGCCGGGAATTTCGGGACGACTAAGGCCTCTCTTACCAAGCTGCGCATCGCGGATAAAGTCTCAGAGCTCTCCGGCAATGCCGAGCTCGCCTATTCCCTTGCGAAGCCGCTGTCGCTGCGAGTCAAGGCCAGTCTATCCGCCGTAGGGGAGACCAAAGCGTCGTCGTCGCCGCCTGAATCCTACCTCCTCGACGCGTCCTACTCCGCCGGCAGCCTTGTGGGTTTCGTAGATATGGTCGCCTCGCCTCTTGTGCGCTTCGGAAAGCTGCCGGTCCTCGGATCGGCCGACGGCAGGATCGCGATAAAGGGCGATCTTTCGAACCCGGACATCGACTTCAGCTTGAAGCTGCGCGACGGTCGTTTTCTCGACCAGAGCCTGGTCCTTTCCGCGGCCGGTAGCTATGACGGCAAATCCCTCTCGCTTCGCGATGTATCGGCAGCGTATCAAGGACAGACCATCGCGAAAGGGCTCGCCCGTTTTTCCATTGTTGACGCTTCCTCGATCCTATCCTTCGCTTACTCAGGAGCGATAAACGGAGAGAACCTCAATTTTTCTCTCTCGGCGCAGGGCGAGTCGAAGAGCGCTGGCGGCGGCTCGCTCGCCGAAAGGCTCAGGAGCTACGAGGCAAAGGGCGCGGTGCTCGACTTCGCGATGGGTTCCATCGACGTGGCTAGCTGGCCGTTTATCGCCTCAGCCGATCCGCAGTCGGTCTCCTTTGTCGGCGGCAGCGCAGGAGAGCTTCGCTTTAAGTACGCGACCAGCGGCTCCATCTCAGCGAATCTCCGCGAGCCCTTCCCTATGCGCGCCGACGTCTCGGGACTCTACGACGGCAAGAACATAGACTTGTCGGTGCAGGGGATCGAATTCGACCTAGGCCTTCTCTCGTCCCTGATACCGCCTTCTCTTGTTAAAATCGTCTCGGGTAAGGCAAGAGGGGGATTCCACGCGATGGGCCTCGGGAACGACCCGGAGATCACGGGCGAGATCGATCTAGAAAACGCCATAATCAAAGTACCGGGCTGGATCGCCGACGATATAGGTCCTTTTAAAGCGCCTATCGTCGCGATGGGCAGAAAGCTGTCCGCTTCCCTTCCCTCTGTTAAAGTTGGGAAGGCCGCCGTCGCTCTGGATTGCCAGGCCGACTTCGACCATTGGCTGCCTTCCGGCCTCACCGCCTCTTTTAGGACTCTCGAGCGGTCGCGTGTAAGCCTAGACGCCGTCATCCTGGGAATCCACGCCAAGGGCGACGCAGCGGCCGACCTGAAGCTCGCGCTGCAGGGCGACGTACTGTCCCTCGATTGCGATATCACCCTCGACAAGGGCACGGTCGTAGTCAATCCCGCTAATTTCAACCAAGGCAGCGGGAATCAAGCGAGGCCCTCGCTCTTCCTGGCGGTAAGCGCCAACGTACGATTAGGAAGGGGAGTCGGGGTCGATGTACGACTTGGCGACTTCCCTCTTCTCACGGGCTATTCCGATCCCTCAAGTCTACTCGCGGTCAGTTACGATCAAGCCGCCGAAAATTACACGCTCAAAGGCAGCGTCGGATTGCGGGGCGGCGAGGTTTACTATATCCAGCGCAATTTCCTCTTAAAAAACGGTAAAATCGTCTTTAACGAAGGGAATGACCGCTTCGAGCCGAGGGTCACCCTCCTCGCCGAGTTGCGTGACCGCAACGACGATGGCCCTGTCCTCATCACGCTGCGCGCGGATAACGCGCCCATCACGAGTTTCCAGCCAAGGCTCAGCTCGGATCCGCCGATGACGGAGTCGCAGATCGCCACGCTTATGGGCCAGAATTTCTTAGGCGCCTCCTCAGACAATAAGATCGATATTCGGAAGGCGGTCATCTCGGGCAGCGAATTCATTCCGCAGCACCTATCGAGGGCCTTAGAGGACAAGGTGCGCGATACATTCGGACTCGATATGTTCTACTTTAAGACTCAAGTCCTGCAGAATTTTTTTATAGACTTTGCCGGGCAATCATCCACCTCGTCCGGCAACGCGCTCGGCCGTTACTTCGATCAGACCGAGTTCTACGCCGGGAAGTATTTAAACGATTCGATTTTTTCGCATGTCTCTTTGAGCTTTAACGGCGACCCTCTTGCTGGCGCCAATACGTTGACACTAAAATCGAGCCTTGGCATCGACTTGGAGCTCGGCATGGATCTGGATACCCCCTTCGGCCAGATTCAATGGAAAGTGGACCCAAAGAGTTTTGACGGACTTATAATACGCGACCAAAGCCTCAGCTTGAGCTGGAAGCTCGCCTATTGATAATGAGGAGTACCATGAAGCGACTCGTGATCCTGACCACACTCATCCTCGCCGCTGCGGTTCTCTCGGCCCAAGCGGCAGATCAGAGCCCCGAGCCTGCGGCTTCGCAAGCGGCCGATTCCCCGCCAGAGGCGTCCTCTCCGGCCGAGGCCGCGCCGGCCGCCGCCGATTGGTTCTGGGGCAAGCCTATCGCTTTCGTCCAATGGGACGGCATCGTGCACGCGGACAAGCGCGAGCTCGATTCGGCCACCAAGCCCTATATCGGCAAGAACTTCACGGAGGAGCTTTGGATGGAGCTTCAATCCAAGCTCTACGAGCTGGATTGGTTCGAGAAGATCGATCCGACGGCCGTCCCCTCGGATGCGACCAAGACGGGCGTGACGATAAAATTCACCGTCACCGAGAAGCCGGCCATCGAAACGGTGCATGCCGCGGGCAACTCGGGCATAAAGAGCGGCGACATACTCGACGCGGTGACAGAGAAGGCCGGCGACATCTACAACCAGTCCAAGTCGCGGGTCGATGAGCTCGCCGTGCGGCGACTCTACCTCGAACGAGGCTATCCCGACGCGACGGTATCCTCGAGCTCATCGCCGGGGAAGTCCAAGAATACTGTCCTTCTAAACTTCAGCATCGTCGAGGGCTCTCAGGTAGCGGTGCGTGAAATAAGGTTCACGGGCAATACCGCGGTGTCGTCTCAAGCGCTGAAAGGCAAGTTGAGCCTTAAGGAAAGCGGATTCCTCCAGAACGGGGCCTTCCAGGAATCCAAGCTCGAGGACGACAAGAAGACGATAGTCGATTACTACAAAAGCAGGGGCTTCATCGACGCCTCCGTCGAGGATGTCGTGCGCAGCTACGAGAAGGACGCTAAGACCTCGAAGAATTGGCTCGTCCTTACGATAGCCCTTAAAGAGGGCAAGCAGTGGTTTTTCGGCGGGATCAGCTTCGAAGGCAACAACATATTTTCCACCGAGAAGCTCGCGAGCTATGTGAGCGAGAAGCCCGGCTCCATACTCAATTACACGAAGCTAAGCCAGGAAAAGGCTAAAATCGACGACCTCTACTATGAATCCGGCTATATTTTCAACGAGATTACCCTGCATGACGTTCGCGACGAGGAAAAGCTGAGCGTTTCCTACACAGTGAAGATAGTCGAACAGGATCGCGCGCACATCGAGAGCATCGCCATCAAGGGAAATAAAAAGACCAAGGATTTCGTCCTCTACCGCGAGCTTCCTCTTGAGGTGGGCGATATTTTCTCGAAAGCGAAAATAATGGAGGGTCTGCGCAACCTCTACAACCTCCAGTACTTCTCGGCGATCGATCCCCAGATGTTCCCCGGTTCGGCCGAAAACCTTATGAACCTCGTCATCTCGGTGGAAGAGCAAAGTACTGCCGATATCCAGTTCGGCATAACCCTTAGCGGCCTTGGGGGGGATCCCAACGCATTCCCCTTATCCGGCCTCGTAAAATGGGACGACCGCAACTTCCTCGGGAACGGCACGGATTTTTCCATCGAGTCTAATTTCGGTTTTAACGCTCAAACGCTTACTTTCGGCTATTCCGACCGCTTTTTACTCGGCAAGCGCTTTTCCGGCGGGATAAACCTAGCCTTGTCGCACAAGATCCTTACTACCGGCCAGGATAGCATAGCCCCCCTCTTCGACGATGGAGTGCCCGATCCCTACACGGCACCGATAAGCGGTGGATATTCCTTGAGCTCCATCCCGGCCGCCTACCTAATGCCCTACGAGGACTGGGCAGTATCGCTTGGCTTCTCGACTGGATACTCGCTTCGCACGCCTGTCGGCGACCTCGGCTTTGGCGGCGCCGTCTCCTTCGGCATCGGGATGCAGACCTACGACCATGGCCGCTACCGTCCCGCTACTTCCTCTCTGCGCGAATACGACGGGCAGTGGAGGCTTGGCAACAAGATCATCGCGCGCGGCTATATCAACGACCTCGACCTTTCGTATAACCCCAGCAAGGGCTACTACGCGAGCGAGCGCCTGACCCTAGCCGGCCTCCTCCCCGATCCCCTAGAGTCTCAACAGTATTTCAAGACCGAGAGCAGGATCGAGGCTTACACCAAGCTCTTCGATATACCTATCTTCGACAAATGGAACTGGAAGATGGTTCTCGGCGCGCATTCGAGTTTTTCCACCCTCGACAAAAAACCGGGCTCTCCCCTAGAGGTCACCAATGACTGGCTCACGCTGGACGGCATCTTCAACGCGCGCGGCTGGAACGTGCTCTTAGGCTTCCAGGGTACTAGGATGTGGGAGAACTGGGTCGAGCTCCGGATGCCTATCTTCGAGCAGTTCTTATGGCTCGACGGCTTCTTCGACGCGGCCGCGCTGCAGACTCAAGGCGGCCTCGTCAATATGAATCAGGCTGCTCCCGGATCCGACTTCTCCAAGCCCTCTTTTGCCAAATTGGGCTGGGATAACATCGCGATGAGCCTCGGCTTCGGCCTGCGCTTTTCAATGCAGCAGTTTCCCTTCCGCGTCTATCTCGCCGAGCGCTTCGTGTTCGACGGAACGAATGTGGACTGGAAGACGGTCAATTGGCCCGACGTAGTGATCAGCATCACGCAACCTTTAAATTAAAGGAGAAGACGATGCTCACGAAAAGGATGGCTGCGCTCGTAGGACTGCTCGCCCTGGCGGCGGCCCTCGGGCCGGCGGGGGCTTTCGCTCAGCAGATAACCAGGATAGCCGTCGTAGATCTCTCTAAAGTGATCTCGGCCTATTCCAAGGATGCGCAGGCGGTAAAGGACTTTGAGCAAAAGAAGTCGCAGACGCAGACCGACATCGATAAAATGAGCGCGGAAATAATGCGTGTGATGACGCAGAAGGCCGACGCCGACAAGGCCGGGGACAAGGCCTTGTCGCTCAAGTTGCGCGACGATATCGACAAGAAGAGCAAGGCGCTTACGGATTTCGTGAGCACCAAGCAAATGGAACTCGACGAACAGGCCAAAAAACTGGCGACGGGCGATCTCTTCTCCCAATCGCTGTACAAGCAGATACAGAATGTAGCCGAGACCGAAGGCTACTCGCTCGTGATAAACCTCAAGAGCAGCGATTCAGTGATGAACGCCGTCCTTTGGTACAGCCCGATGATCGACATCACCGCCGATGTCATACAGGCCCTTGTCGGAAAGACACAATAAGGGGTCGGCGGCCTATTATTGATCCTTGCATTCCTCGTCATCGATGGCATTTTTTAGCACTGTACTGAGCGCCGAGAAGCGCTGGCGGTTCTCGGACGAAAGGTTGGACAGCTCCTCGTGGGCGTCTAGGAGAAAGTGGGCGCTCGCCCGTCCATCGCCGTAGAGGCGCTCAATGTCACCCGGAAAGGGCACGAGGGCATCGGAGAGCTCCACCATTGCCAGTACGCCTATCGTGCGCAATAAACCCTTGCAGGCCTCGTTAGTGTTGAGGAGGACTATCCTCGACTCACAGGCGCCGAGCCGCCTGCCCGAGAGACGGGCATAGCGTTTTTGCGTCCCCACGATGAGTCCGAGAAAAGTAGAGTCCATGTATTCGCAGCCGGAAAGGTCGAGGTATACCTTTTCTATGGGCGGGGGGGCGTCGAGGCGATCGAATACCGCCTCCTTGAGAGGGGGACAGACCAGGGCGGTCACATGGCCTGTCGCCTTTATATAGATGGTGCCATCTTTCGATATGTAGTAGACCGCCTCTTCCACGGTTCCTCCTCGATAACGCTTCGTCTTGAAGATTACCTTTTTCGCGGCTATAATACAACGCCATGGCCGAGCGGACACCTATGATGGACCAATACCGCGCGATCAAGGCACGGCATCGCGACGCGGTCCTTTTTTTTAGGCTCGGAGATTTTTACGAGATGTTCTTCGAGGACGCGATCGAGGCGAGCTCCTTGCTGGACCTGACTCTCACCCACAGACAGGGCGAGCCGATGTGCGGCATTCCCTATCACGCCGCGCGTTCGTATATCGCTCGCCTGCTTAAACATGGCAAGAAAATCGCGATCTGCGAGCAGCTCTCCGAGCCGGGAGCCGGCAAGGGCATCTTGGAGCGAGACGTCATCGAAGTGGTCACGCCCGGAACCACCGTCGAGGAGGACTTCCTCGACCAATCCTCCAACAACTATCTTGTAGCCGTCTGCGACCTGAGCGCAAAGCTTTGTATCGCCTACCTCGACCTTTCCACCGGCGAGTTTCGCGCCTTCGCGATGTCCGAAGAAAGCTCGGGCCGCAAGGCGCAAGCCCTGCGCGCCGAATTGTACCGGCTGTCGCCGCGGGAGATGCTCGTACAGCAGTCCCTTCTCGAGGACAAGGCGATCGCCGAAGCGATAGGCGAAATAGAGGGACTCGTCGTCGGTAAATATCCTGATTGGAGTTTCGACCCGGTCTCTTCCGCTCTGGACATAGCGAGACGCTTCGGCGTCGCCTCCTTGAAAGGCTTCGGCTTTGTCGAGGGAGCGCCCGAGATTGCGGCTGCCGGCGTCCTTCTGCGCTACGTGGATGAAACTGCCCGCTCAGGCCTTCCCCATCTCTCACCGCCTTTGCCTTACAAGGGCAATGAGTATATGTCTATCGACGAGGGCAGCCGCAAAAATCTCGAGATAGTCCGCAACATGAGCGACTCGGGAAAGGCTTTCAGCCTTATATCCGTCTTGGATTATACGAAGACCGCCTCAGGTGCGAGGCTGCTTAGGAACTGGCTCCTTCAGCCTCTTCGCTCGCGAGCGGCCGCCGAGGCGCGCCTCGAGGCGGTGGACTTCCTCTACCGCGACCAGCGCCTCCTTTCCGCATTGCGGGATGCCCTTGGCGGTGTGCGGGACATAGAGCGCCTTGCCTCGAGAGTCGCGATGGACAAGGCCCACGCAAGGGACCTGCTTGCCCTCGCGGAATCGATACGCGCCTGTACTACCTGCGGAGCTCTCCTTCGCGGGACGTCGGCGCATGGGGCGATAGCCGAGGCGCCGCCAGGGCTGGTCCCTGATGAGGCCGAGGGAAAGACTCTTGGAAAGGCGAACGCAATCGCTTCACTCGTCGAGAAAGCGATAAAAGCGGAACCCTCTATACTCATCACCGAGGGAGAGCTCATCCGTGAGGGCTACTCGTCCGAACTCGACCGGCTGCGCGCGCTCAAGGCGGGTTCTCGCGGGGTGCTTGAAGGCTATATCGAGGAAGAGAAGGCGGCGACGCGAATCCCGACGCTCCGGGTCCGATTCAATAGAATAATCGGGTACTATCTCGAGGTGTCGAAAGGCAAGCTCGACGCGGTTCCGCCCCATTTTATCCGCCGCCAGTCCCTTGTGGCTGGGGAACGCTTTACGACAGCGCGCCTGACCGAGCTCGAGAGCGAGATTAACGGCGCTACCGAGAGGATAGTTGAGCTCGAGCGAAGGCTCTTCCTCGATATCCGCGAGAAAGCCAAGGCTGAGGTTTCTTCGATGCTCGTCCTCGGTCGGGCATGGGCCGCGCGCGACTGCCTTGCCTCCTACGCTTGGGCGGCCACCGTTCGGGGCTATTCCAGGCCCCGCCTCGTCGATGAGCCGCTGCTCAAGATAGTCGAGGGGCGTCATCCCGTTGTCGAGGCGCACTTACCCAACGGTTCCTTCATACCCAACGGCATAAGCCTCGATGCTTCCGCCGGCGAATCGAGCTCTCCCGCATTCGCCCTGATAACCGGACCCAACATGGCGGGCAAGTCCACCTTCCTCAGGCAAACCGCTCTCATCGCCCTCATGGCCCAGGCGGGCTCATTCGTGCCCGCCCTCGATGCGGAGATAGGAATGATCGACAAGATCTATTGCCGCGTCGGCGCTCAGGACAATCTGGCCCGCGGCGAGAGCACCTTTCTCGTCGAGATGCATGAAACCGCTTTCATACTCAATACCGCGACCGAGAGGAGCCTCGTCGTGATGGACGAAGTCGGGCGTGGGACGAGCACGATAGACGGCCTTGCGATAGCCTGGGCTGTGAGCGAAAGCATTCTCGACTCGATCCGCTGCAGGACACTCTTCGCGACGCATTACCACGAGCTCACCGCCATCGAGCACCCGCGCCTGCGCAATTTTTCCCTCGCGGTTCTCGAGGAAGACGACAATATCGTTTTTTTGAAGAAGCTCGAGGAGAAGCCTGCCGAGGGATCCTACGGCATCCATGTCGCAAAGCTCGCCGGGCTCCCGCCCGCCGTCCTCGAGAGGGCGCGGATCCTTCAACTCGCTTTGGAGACGAAAGAGCATTCGAGTCCCGCGGCCCCTCCGACCTCGGCCGAATCCTTGGCCAAGGCCGCCGTCTCTTCTAAAGCGCCGCCCCCCGCACGCGAAACGCTTTTCAACCCAGGCGACCTTGTGCTTGCGGAACTCTCGTCCATCGATACGGATAAGCTGACGCCTCTCGACGCCCTTAATAGGCTCGCGGCATTGAAGCGGCGGCTTTTATTGTAGAGGTTTCAAGCGCGATCGCTCGTCGCGGGCGTCATTCTTGCATGATGCTCTCAAAAATACTCTCGACCTGTCTCGAGATCGCGCTTCCGCGCTTTTGCGTCCTCTGCGGCTTTCCCCTGTCGCCATGGATTGGCCTTCCCCCTTGGCCTGTCTGCACCGAGTGCGCGCTCGCGATACGGCCCTTGGCCGGCGAGCGTTGCGAGTCCTGCGGACTCCCGCTCATTTCCGAAATAGGGCGCTGCATGCGCTGTCGCGAGACCCAGATGGCCTTTGACTCCGCCTATCCCCTTTTCGCGTACGCGGGTTCGGTTAGGGAACTGATATCGGCATATAAAAAAACCGGAAGGCGCAGTCTCGCGCCCTTCATCGCAGAGCTCTTCGTGAAGGTCATAGAGGAGAAATGGTCCGATAGGATCATTGTTCCGGTGCCTCCTCGACCTGGCAAGTCTGGGATCCTGGGATGGGATCAGGTCGAGGAGATAGTCCGATGCCTCGAGGGTCGAGGATTCTTTGTCGCAAGGCCTCTTGAACGTAAACGTTCCAAGGAGCAAAAAAGCCTCGGGCGCGGCGAGCGCGGGGCTAACGCAAAAATGGCCTACGCGCTCAAAGCTGGAGCGGCCTCGCCAGAGCTGCCCCTCCTCATAGACGATGTCGTCACCACCTGCGCTACTCTCGACGCGTGCGCGCTTGCGTTGAAGGGCGGAGGTGCCCGTTCGGTGGCGGCCCTCGTGTTAGCCGCGGACTAACTCGCGCGTATTGACGCGAAAGGGCTTAAGCTGTACTATCTATTTAATGTAATAACAACAAAGATTCTCCTTAGGAATAAGAAGAGTCGTTCGTACGGCTCTTTTTTTTATAGGTATGCAGGAAAGCAAAAAGCTCTTCGCGGAGCTCGAGCCTCTTCTCTTGGAGGCTGGCTTAATCCTCGTTGATTTGAGTGTGAGCCGCCACGGCGGCGAGGCCCAGGTTAGGATGACGGTTTATTCGCCGATGGGTACGGGCACGAACGAGTGCGCGAAGGCGCACAGGATCTCGTATATGAGGACGGCGCAGTTACTGGGTCATCCCGATCCGAACCTCGAGGTCGCGAGCCCCGGGATAGACAGGTTCCTGCGTACGCCGAGGGAATGGTCGGTTTTCAAGGGGAAGGGCGTACGCGTCCTGCTTCGCGGCGAGACGGAGTGGCGTCTCGGGCGCATAGAGAGCGTCGATGGCGAGAAGGTCACGCTTTCTCGCCTCGGAGATACAAGTGTCATAGAGCTAGAGGCCGTATCCAAGGCCAGGCTCGATTCTTCACGGGAGGGAGACTAAGTCATATGGCCTCCGAAATGGCAGAAGCGATAAGTCAACTCATCAACGAGAAAGGCATATCCGAGGATCTCATCGTAAAGACGCTCGAAGACGCCCTGATGGCCGCATATAAGAAGAAGTTCGGCACGAACGAGAACGCCGTAGTCAGGTTCAAGGATAATTACGAGGGCGTGGACGTCTATGCAAAGAAGACCATCGTAGAGGAAGTCGACGACCCAGTCCTTGAGATTTCCCTTGAAGAGGCCCAGGAGATGGCCGACGGCGCAGAGGTGGGCGATATACTCGAGCTCCCCGTCGATCCGCACGAGTTCGACCTCCAATCGGTGATGCTCGCCAAACAAACCACCCGCCAGTCTCTCCGCGAGATATCTCGCGATACCCAATACGCCGAGTACAAGTCCAAGGTCGGCGAGATAATCATAGGGTATTACCAGCGCGAGAAGAGCGGCAACATCTTCGTCGACCTCGGCAAGATCGAAGGCCTCTTCCCCAAGAAGTACCAGTCGCCGCGTGAGACTTACCACCCGAACGACCGGATAAAGGCGATGATCGTCGAGGTCGAGAAGGGGAGGATGGGCCCTCTCATCATACTCTCGCGGACCCATGCCGAATTCGTCAGGAAGATCCTAGAGCTCGAAGTCCCCGAGATCTACGACAAAGCGGTTGACGTATTCAAGATAGTCCGCGAACCCGGCTACCGCACTAAGATCGCGGTCTACTCTAACCGCGAGGACATCGACCCCGTGGGCGCCTGCGTAGGGCTCAAGGGCATACGCATACAAGCCATCATCCGCGAACTCGAGGGCGAAAAAGTCGATATCCTCAAATACGAGATAGACTCCAAGCGCTTCATTCGAAACGCGCTATCGCCGGCCGAAGTCAAAGACGTCTACATCCTCGACGAAGCCAAGCACCTCGCCCTGGCCGTGGTCGCCGACAGCCAACTTTCGGTGGCGATCGGCAAGCAAGGACTTAACGTCCGCCTCGCCAACCGCCTATGCGATTGGAGCATCGACGTCAAGACCGAGGAGCAGTTCCTCCAGATGGACCGCGGAGCCGACTTAAAGCGCGCGGTCGACGAGCTTTTCGGCGAGTCCGCGGCGCATGCTCTTCTAGCGGAGCTGCCTGGCGTCGAGAGCGAGTGGGCTGCCGCACTGGTGGCCGTAGGAGTCGTTTCGATAGAGGATTTCATGGCATTATCCAAGGAAGCCCTGGCCGCCGTCAAAGGCATTTCGGCGGAGGCGGCCGATAAGATACAGGCGATCGTCGATGAGAACGTCGAGGTTGTCGAGGATCGGAGCGATGTGCCCATAGAGGCCTCTCCCGAATCCGCCGATGTCTACGAGTGCCCCGACTGCGGGTCGCCAGTGACGCCGGAAATGACGCGTTGCCCGCACTGCGGTGTAGAGTTGAGTTTCGAATACGAGGACGATCAGGAAGCGTAAAGGGAGCGTATGACGGACAATACCGAGAATCCGCAGAAGAAGGCGAATCTCATAAAGCAGCCTAAGGCCCGACCTCAGGCTGCGCCGCAGGAGTCGGCGGAGCCGGCCTCTGCCGCGCCCGCGGGAACGAGCGCAGCCGGCACGACGGACCATGATGCTTCCGGCGAGAAGCGCAAGGTTGTTGTCGTCAAGAAAAAACTCGTCGTCAAGAAGCCCCAGGCCCGCGTCGTCGCTCATCACGAGGAAGGCGCCGCTCCTGCCGAGGATAAGACCGCGCTGCCAAAGAGCGAGCACGCTCAAGCTGTATCGCCGGAGGCGCATAAGGCTGAGCCATCACGCGCCGAAGCCCCAACGGGCGAAATGCCTCATCCTGAGGCTACACATATAGAAACCTCGCGTCCCGACGCGCCGCGTTCAACTGTTTCCCGTCCCACTGTTGCCGCGCCCGGTTCCGTGGAGAGGCCTGCCTCCCCACGGCCGTCCTTCGGCGATAGGCCTCCTCCTCGTCCTGTCAGCAACGGTTCGGATAGAACTTACGGCCCAGGAGGCTCTCCTTCGGGCCAAAGGCCGGGCGCTTACAGCGATTCTCGTTTCCCTTCTTCCGATCGTTCCTATGGCTCCGGTTCGAGCCAGGGCGGCAGCGGACAGCGACCCGGTGGTTATCAGGGCGGCGGATATAGTGGCCCCTCGGGAGGCCAGCGACCCGGCGGTTATCAGGGCGGCGGCGGCTATAGCGGCCCGCCGGGAGGCCAGCGTCCCGGCGGTTATCAAAGCGGTGGTTACGGCGGTGGCGGCTCCGGCGGCCAACGTCCCGGCGGATACCAGGGCAGCGGATATAGCGGACCCCCCGGAGCCCAGCGACCTGGCGGTTACCAAGGCCAAAGCGGCGGTTACGGCGGCCAACGTCCCGGCGGATATCAGGGTGGCGGCGGCTACGGCGGACCGCCCGGGGCTGCGCGTCCCGGCGGTTATCAGGGTCAGGGCGGCTACGGCGCTCAGCGTCCCGGCGGCTACGGCGGAGGTCCGGGCAGACCGGGAGGAGGCTACGGCGGTCCGGGACGCCCGGGCGGCGGCTACGGCGGTCCCGGCCGCGGAGGACCCGGCGGAAGGCCTGGCTCAGGCCCGCCCGTCATCGGTTCCGGCAAGACAGCGGCACGGAAGCCTTTGTCTAGGCGAAAGCCTTCGTTCAATAAACGCGAGGATGAGGCCGAAAAGGCTCTGCAGCTCAAGAAGAAGGCCGAAGCTCGCGCGATGGCGATCCCCAAAGAGATCGACATCATGGAGAATATTTCGGTCTCCGAGCTCGCAAAAAAGATGAATATCAAACCGGCGGAGCTCATAGCGAAGCTTATGGCCCTCGGCGTCATGGCGACGATCAATCAGAAGATCGATGCGGATACCGCGACAATACTTGCCGAAGAATATGGCTGCGCCGTGCACATAGTTTCGCTTTATGACGAAACGGTGATAGAAAAAGCCGCCGACAAGCCCGAGGACCTCATTCATCGCGGACCTATCGTCACGGTGATGGGCCACGTCGATCATGGAAAAACCAAACTACTCGACGCAATCCGCAAAACTGATGTCGTCGCGGGCGAGTTCGGCGGCATCACGCAACACATCGGCGCGTACCAGGTCGAAACCCCGAAGGGCCGGATCACCTTCCTCGATACGCCTGGCCATGCGGCCTTTACCAAGATGCGCGCTCGTGGCGCCGACATTACCGACATCGTCGTACTCGTCGTCGCGGCGAACGACGGCGTAATGCCCCAAACGCGCGAGGCTATCGATCACGCGAAAGCGGCCAAGGTCCCAATTATTGTCGCAATCAACAAGGTCGATCTCCCAGAGGCCAATGTAGACAGGGTAAAGACCCAGCTCTCGGAGCTGGGCCTTCAGCCCGAGGAATGGGGCGGCAGCACGATTTTCTGCGAGATATCGGCGCTCAAGAAACAAGGCATTGCCGAACTCCTTGACGCCATACTGCTTCAAGCCGAGGTGCTCGAGCTCACGGCCAACCATACGCGCCGGGCCGAGGGCAAGGTTATCGAGTCGCGCATAGACCAAGGCCGAGGCATCGTCGCGACGGTCATCGCCCAAAGGGGCACGTTGCGCATCGGCGATTCATTCGTGGCGGGTATATTCCCCGGCAAGGTTCGCGCCCTCTTCAACGACAAGGGTGAGCGGATAGAAGTGGCTCCGCCTTCCATGCCCGTAGAGGTCATCGGCTTCGAGGGCATGCCCAATGCGGGCGATCCCTTCGAGGCCGTCGCGGACGAGAAATTCGCACGGGCCATTTCCGACAAGCGGCAGGAACTAAAGAAGTACGAGGAAGGCAAGAACGTAAAGAAGGTCACTCTTGATAACCTCTACAGCACCATAAAGGCCGGCGACGTCAAGGAGCTCAAGGTACTTATCAAGTCCGACGTCCAGGGATCCGCCGAGGCCCTGAGGGGCCTACTCGAGAAACTGTCCACGGACGAAGTGCGGCTAAACGTCCTGCGTGCCGCAGCCGGTGCCATCACGGAAGACGACGTTATGCTCGCCTCGACCTCCGATGCCATCGTCATAGCTTTCAACGTCAGGCCCAGCCCAGCGGCCAAGCTCCTCGCGGATCGCGAGAAAGTGGACATCCGGAAGTACAATATCATCTATCGCGCCGAGGAAGAGATCCGCAAGGCCATGGAAGGCATGCTGGCCCCCGAGCTCAAGGAGCAGGAGATCGGCAAGGCCGAAGTACGGGAGATATTCAAGGTGCCGAAGATCGGCATCGTTGCGGGATCCTTCGTGCTCGAGGGCGCGATCAGGCGTAATTGCCAGGTCCGAGTAATCCGGGAGTCGGTCGAGGTTTTCCACGGGAAGCTTAACTCCCTAAGACGGTTTAAGGATGACGCAAAGGAAGTCCTCGCCGGCTTCGAATGCGGCATCGGCATAGAAGACTGCAACGACCTCAAGATCGGCGATATCATGGAAGTATACGAGACAATCGAGATCGCTCGCACACTGAGCTCGCCTGTCAAGGCGGTCGAGGGCACGCAAGGGAGCGAGAGTGGACGAGATAAGGCGTAGGCGCCTCGAGGAGCAGCTTCGCGACGTGATCGCCGCGCTGATCCTCGGCGGCCAGGTAAAGGATCCCCGCGTAAGCCCTTTCATCTCGATAACGAGGGTAGAGGCCGCCCGGGACCTTTCCGTAGCCAAGGTTTTCGTATCTGTCTTCCCCGGCGCCGAGGGTCAGTCGTCCTTAGGCGTCGAAGATCCATCGCCGCATTACGCGGCTTCAAAGAGCGGCGGTGATACGCTCGAATCTGCCGTCGCAGGGCTTGCGAACGCGGCGGGTTTTATTCAGTCGCAGGTCGCAAAAAGAATGAAGACTAGGCTGACGCCTCATTTAACTTTTATCGCCGATAAAGGCATCAAAGAAGGCTTCGAGCTGAACGAGAGGATGAAGGGACTTTTTTCGTGACGCTCGTCGTGGGAAACCGGCCTTGCGCCGGTGGCCAAACCCTTTCGGGCTTGGCACTCCTGCGCAAACCCGAAGGCATCACCTCTTTCCAAGCGTTATATCCTATCAAGCGGTCTCTGGCATCGGGCAAGGTCGGTCATACCGGGACGCTGGACCGCTTTGCCCACGGCCTCTTGGTTATACTGACAGGTTCCTATTCACGACTCTCTCCATATGTGATGTACGGCGAGAAACTCTATCGCGGCCTCATCGCATTCGGGACCGAGACCGACACTCTTGACCCTGAGGGCTCAGTGATCGCCGTCGCGCCGCCGCCCACTCGGCAAAACCTAGAAGAAGCATTGCCTGCCTTTCGAGGGCCCATCTTACAGAGACCGCCTGCATATTCGGCAGTCCATATCGGAGGCAAGCGCGCCTATCAGCTCGCCCTCGAAGGCAAGGAACCAGCGCTCAAGGAACGTCGCGTCAATATTATCTCTCTCGAGCTCTTGAGCTACGAAGGGGTCGAAGCCCTCGTGGAGGTACGATGCTCGAGCGGAACCTATATTCGATCCCTCGCTCGCGACATTGCCGCGGCCTGCGGATCGAGGGCGCATCTTCGCGCGCTCGAGCGCCTATCCATAGGGCCCTTCCATGTCAAAGACGCGGTTAGTCCAGAAGCCTTCGATCCCGAAGTCGATCTTCTCGCTTTTTCCCGAGAGCATGCTTCCGCATTGGGGCTCAGAACGATCGCTCTCGTAGACTCAGGGCTGAAATCACGCTTCTGCAACGGCGGGAAGATCGATCCTGAGGCCTTTTCCGTCTCAGACGGGGGCCCGAGCGCAATCGGATCAGAAGCGGCCGTATTTGACCAGAGCGGCAAGCTCTTGGGCCTTATATCTCTCGAGACAAGCGGGCCGAAGTACAAAGTCGTCATGCCTCTTTCCGACGGATGCGTCTTTACAGAGAGAAGCTTGTGAAAGTCCTAACCTGGGATGAGTTTCGGTCGGGACCTGTCGCTTCGTCGATCGCTGCGGTAATCGGGGTTTTTGACGGCCTCCATATTGGACATAGAGAGCTTATACGAAAAATCCTAGGCAGGTCGGGACTTTTGTCGATGGTATTGACCTTCGAAGAGAATCCCAAGCGGATACTCTCGCCTGCTAACTACCACGGCGAGCTCTCGACACAGGATCAAAAGCTCTCTCTTATCGATTCAATGGGCGTCGATCTCTGCGTGCTGATTGACTTTTCTGGCGATTTCAGTAAACTGCCTGGAAGGAAATTCTTGTCGATGCTCAGCGAGAGAGGAGAGCTCCGATTCCTTGCGGTGGGCAGCGATTTTCGTTGCGGTTACCGCCTCGATACCGATGCCCAGGCCATGCGCGAATTCTTTCAGGAGAGTTCTATAAAAGTTGATCTACTGAGCGCCGTGTATTGGGCCGGCCATCCCGTGAGCTCAAGCAGAATAAGGAAAGCGATTATCGCCGGCCATCTAGAAGATGCGGCGCAGATGCTCGGTAGGCCGTATGAGATCGACCTTCGAGGCGCGGGCGTTTTGGCCTCGCAGCGAATCGTGCCAACGGGTGGACAGGTAAGTCCGCCGCCCGGATTATACGAGTCGCAAGTTTCGTATAACGACGGTTCTAGGGGTCTGGACAGCCTTACGCTGGCAGTGGCGCTCGATACTGATGGGGGATGGTCGGTTCCCCTCAAGAGTTTTCCGCAGGCCCGGGCATCCGTTCTGATCGGCCTGAGTCTCATTCGCATGGTATCAAGAGAGTAGAAGGAGATAGAGAAGATGGCGTTGACCAAAGAGGACAAGGCCCGGGTCGTACTCGAGCATGGAAAGAGCGAGAAGAACACCGGCGCAGCCGAGACTCAGATCGCCCTCCTTAGCGAGCGTATTACCATGCTCACCGAGCATTTCAAGGTCCATAAGAAGGACACCAATTCGAGGCGAGGCCTTCTCAAGCTCGTAGGCCAGCGGCGACGGCTGCTCAAGTATTTGCAGCGCACGAACTTGGGCGGCTATCGTGAGCTCATCGAGAATCTCGGCATCCGCAAGTAGCGTCCGCGTTTACCCTATGTGGCCCCCCGCAAGGGGAGGGTCGCGCGGATAGGAAGGCCCGGCCGCCACGGTTCGGGCCTATTTGCGTCGATTCACTCTAAAGAAGGGAAATATGGTACATAAACTAGCATGTAAGATCGGGGACGAAGAGCTCGTTCTCGAGACAGGGCGCATGGCCAAACAGGCCAATGGCGCCGTATTCGCGACTTGCGGAGGAACCGCCGTAATAGCGACGGCCTGCTGCTCGTCGGAAGCCAAGGAGGGGCTCGACTTCGTGCCCTTAACCGTCGAGTACAACGAGAAATTCTACGCGGCCGGCAAGATCCCCGGCGGTTTCGTGAAGAGGGAGACGAGGCCTAAGGACCGCGAGATCCTCGTATCGCGAATCATCGACAGGCCCATGCGGCCCCTATTCGACAAGTCCTTCGGACGCGAGCTCCAAGTCGTGCCGACCTGCATCTCTTTCGACGGCGTCGTCCCCCCGGACATCCTCGGGCTCATAGCCGCCAGCGCAGCGGTCCATATCTCGGACATTCCCTTCGCCGGACCAATCGCGGGCGTGCGCGTCTGCTTCCTCGATGGCGGTTATGTTGTCAATCCGACCCAAGATCAGATCAAGAAATCCAAGCTCGAGATCGTGGTCGCCGGCACTGCCGAGGGCATCACGATGGTAGAGGGTCACGCCCAGGAAGCCTCTGAAGAGGAAATGCTTGGCGCTATCGAGGTGGCCAAGAAGCCTATCTCCGACATCTGTGCCCTCATCGTCAAGCTTCGAGAGCTCGCCGGCAAGGAAAAGCTTCCCCTCTCTCCCCTCAAAGTAGAGCTACAAAAGGCCTCGGAGATCCGCGCCTACGCGCACGCTCTGCTTTCCAAGGCGCTCTTCACCAAGATCAAGCAAGAGCGCTACGCGGCCGTAGGCGCCGCCATCGAGGATACCCGCGCCAAGTTCGCCGGCGTATTTTCGGACGATATCCAGAAGAAGCTTTTCGGCGCCCTCATGGAGGAGCTCCAGTACGAGATCCTCCGCGGCGGGATACTCGATAAGGGAATCCGCGTCGACGGTCGAGGCACCGAGGACATCCGCCCCATCACCTGCGAGATCAATGTCCTCAAACGCACGCATGGCTCAGCCCTGTTCACCCGCGGCGAAACCCAGGCCCTCGGCGTAACCACGCTGGGCACGGTCTTCGACGAGCAGATCCTCGACGACATCGAGGGCGACAGGCGCGATCGCTTCATGCTCCACTACAACTTTCCGCCCTTCTCCGTCGGCGAGGTCGGCAGGCTAGGGACGGGTAGACGCGAGATCGGCCACGGCCATCTCGCCCGCCGCGCGATAGAGGAAGTGCTGCCGACCAAGGAGCAATTCCCCTATACCATCCGCGTCGTCTCCGAGGTGCTCGAGTCTAACGGCTCTTCCTCGATGGCGACGGTCTGCGCGGGCACCCTGTCGCTTCTCCAGGCTGGCGTCCCCCTCAAAATGCCCGTCGCGGGCATCGCGATGGGACTCATCACCGAGGGCAAGCGCTTCGCCGTCCTCTCCGACATCCTCGGCGACGAAGATCACCTCGGCGACATGGACTTCAAGGTGGCGGGCTCGACTCGGGGCATTACCGGCTTCCAGATGGACATCAAGATCGCGGGCGTGTCCACCGAGATCCTCGAGGCCGCCCTCGCCCAGGCCAAGCGCGGCAGGCTTCATATCCTCGGCATCATGGAACAAACGATTTCAACACCTTCGGCCGAGATCTCAGAATACGCTCCCAAAGTCGTCTCGACCAAGGTCGATGTCGAGAAGATCGGCGCGATCATCGGGCCGGGCGGCAAGAACATCAAAGCGCTCTGTGAGATGTTCAACGTTAAGATCAATGTCGATGACGACGGCTCCGTCACAATCTATGGCGCCAACCACAAGGCGGCCTACGACGCTAAGGAAGCCATAATGGGCATCGTCGAGGACCCGATAACGGGCACCGTCTACGAGGGAACCGTCAAGCGCGTAATGGACTTCGGCGCTTTCATCGAGATTCTCCCCGGCAAAGAAGGGCTTTGCCACATTTCGCGCCTGTCCAAGACCCGCGTCGAGAAAGTCACGGACGTCGTTCACGAAGGCGACAAGATCAAGGTGAAGCTGCTCGAGGTCGATCGGCTCGGCAGGCTTAACCTGGCCGCCGTCGATGCCTTAGATGAGAACGGCAACATCCCGATGCCTGAACACCGTGAGGATAGCGGGGACAGTTCCCGCGGCGAACGCAGACCTTACGGCCAGGACCGAGCAAGCGGTCCTGGCAGCCACGGCTCGGGCGATCGCGGCCCTCGCAGGGACGACTCCCGGAGGAGATAGGATGATACCGACCCTGCGCCTCCCTCACGGGGCCGCCCTCGCGGCGGAAAACGCGGAGGGGGCGAGGTCCTTCGCGGCGGGCTTCTGGTTTCCTATAGGCTCCCGGCATGAGGCTCCGCACGAGCGGGGCTTCGTGCATTTCGTCGAACACATGGTCTTCAAGGGCACGACGCGGCGAAGCGCCGCCGGTATTTCGCGGGAGATCGACCGAGTCGGAGGCTACCTCAACGCATTCACCGACCGAGACTCGATCTGCCTGCATTGCCAGGTGCCCGCCGCGCATTGGCGGCTCGCCCTCGACGTGCTCGCCGACATGGCCCTCAATTCCGTATTTCGTCCAGAGGATTTCGAACGCGAGCGCGAGGTCATAGTAAGCGAGATACTATCCGCTCGCGACGATCCCGAAGAATGCTCGCACGATGAATTTTTAACATCGATATGGCCCGGCGACCCCCTGTCGAGGAAGATAGCGGGAGAGCCCGAAGACTTACGTCGCATAACGCGCGACGCTCTCTATGACTTCTGCGAGGCGGAGTTTTCCACGCGAAGCCTCCTCGTCACGGTCTCGGGGCCCGTGCCCCCCGCCGACGTCGGCGAGGAGCTCGCGCGGTTGCTTGGCGCCGGGCGGGGAATATCCTCTTCTCGCCCTGCGAGGAAGGAAACGACTCCCGTCTTCTCGCTGACCGGCGGCTATGTGAGCGCGGAAATGGAGCAGGTCCATTTCTACGAAGCGGTCCAGCTCGAGCCTCCGTTCGATGAAGACGACTACTACGCCCTATCCGCGCTCAACGGTGCCATCGGGGAGGCCTCGAGCTCGAGGCTGTTCCTATCGCTCCGGGAGGACAAGGGGCTATGCTACTCGGTGTATAGCGCCTTCGCGATGTCCAGGACCGAATGCCTCTGGATGGCCTCAGCCAACGTGTCCGCGACCCAGCTTCCGGAACTTGCCGCCGAGATGGACAGGCTGCTCGAAGCGGCCGCAAAGGATGGACTCGCGGACGAGGAGTGCGCCGACGCTGTCCAAAGGCTTGCCGGCTCCTTCGACCTGGCTCTCGACGATACGGATTTCAGGATGAGGCGCATCGCTCGCCAGATTTTCTTTTCAGGCGAGGCGACGACGCCCGAGGAGGCGCGGGAGAAGATGGCACGCCTTCGCCCAGAGACCCTAAATGCGATCTGCGCCCGGCTCCTGTGCGGACGCCCTAGGGCCCGTTTCGCCTACGGGGACCTATCGAGACGGACTGCCAGGGCAAGCGGTCTCGCCGCGGCGGCTCGCCGTGGATGAGATAGTAGTAGTCGTAAGCGCGGATATTGGAGCTTCCATCCCTGAATACAAAACCGAGGGTAGCGCGGGCGCCGACCTGTGCGCCTTTCTCAGCGTTGGGATGACGCTCGCGCCAGGGGAGCGCGCAGCCATCCCTACCGGGATCCGCATCGAGCTGCCGCCGGGTTTCGAAGCTCAAGTGAGGCCGCGATCGGGCCTCGCCCTGAAAAATGGAATAACCTGCCTCAACGCGCCGGGTACGATCGATTCGGACTATCGTGGCGAGATCAAGGTCATACTGATCAATCTCGGCCGCGAGAGCGTGGTTATTGGCGACGGGGAAAGAATCGCGCAGCTCGTGGTCGCCCCCGTTTCCCGCGCGCGCTTCGAGCGGAGCTTTTCCCTTGGCAGCACCGCGAGGGGCTCGGGCGGCTTTGGCTCGACAGGTGCATGATGAGCGACGAAGAGACGATGCCATTCCTCTATGGGCCTCTGCGCGAGAGAATCTTCAAAGGCAAGCCGCGCTTCTTCGTAATCGCAGGTTACATCTCGCGTGAATTCCTCTTCGGGTTTATAGTCTGCTTCTTTTTCTTCTTCGCCGTCTTTTTCGTGAACCAAATCCTCCTCATGGCCGAGGACATACTTTCAAAAAAGGCTCCCCTCAAGGACGTACTTCTGCTCCTTGTGTATTCCATGCCTTCGGTGATAGCCATGTCTTTCCCATTCGCCTCCCTTGTAGGCTCCCTCATGGCAGCTGGTCGATTATCGTCGGACAACGAAATGCTGGCCATAATGGCTGCAGGCATAGCCCCTAGGAGGGCCTTCCTTCCCTTCCTCGTACTTGGTCTCGCCTTTTCCCTGGTGTCCTTCGCCATGAACGATTACCTCCTCCCAAGGGGCAGCATCGAGTTCGGCAAGCTCTCGCATAAGCTCGTCGCCTCGACCCCCGCCTTGGAATTGCGGCCGTGGTCCTCAAAGCGGTACAAGGACGTTACGGTAGTCACCGGTGAGATGGTCGGTTCGAAGATCAAAAACCTACTCATATTCGACAGGAGCGAGGAAGGGAGCGAGCGGGTCATATCGGCGGGTGAGGCGGCCCTCGTCGTGGACGAGAAGCGAGGCGACGTCGTGCTGGATCTTACAGATGTCTGGCAGCATACAATAAAAATAAAGGAGACGGATCGCTTCGAATGGGCTCGCGCCTCCAATATGAAATATCGCATCTCTATGCGCGGGCAAGGCGGCAACTCGGACAGCTTGGGACCAAGGGATATGCCTTCTGTGGACCTCGCCAAGGTAATAGCCGAAAAAGACGCATCGCTAAGGCTCAGGATAGCCAAGCGGGACGAGGACCTCTCCTTTGCGCGGAGCTCGCTCTCCGCCATGTACGACATAGAGGCATTGGGGAGCTTGTCCTGGCCCAACTCCGTAGAGAGGCTGTCGCCGGCCCTCGCATCTCTTCGCTCCTATGGGACGGTCGAGCCCTCCGATAGGACGCTCATGGTTTATCGCCTGGAGTACTATAAGAAATTCTCCATACCCTTCGGGGCGCTCTGCTTCGTAGTGCTCGCCTTTCCATTAGGCCTCCTCGCGAAGAAGTCCGGCAGGACTATGGGCTTCGGCGTGGGCATTCTCGTATCGGTCCTCTACTGGGCCTTCCTCCTGGGCGGTCAGACCCTCGGCACGAGGCTCGCATGGTCGCCATTCTGGTCTTCATGGGCGCCCGACGCGGCTGTCCTCATCGTAGGTTCCGCGCTATGGATCGCGCGGCTGCGGACGAAGTGAGGGAAAGATGCGGCACGTGACGACCCTGCGGTTCTACCTCCTTCGAGTATTTCTCCCGACCCTAGGAGCCGCCCTCGGCCTTTTCGCCCTCATCTTGGAGCTCGTAGATCTTTTCATGAATCTCTGGCAGTACCTCGCGCAGGAGGCGCCCCTCCTTTCGGTTCTCAAGGTTATGGCGCTTTACGTACCGACAGCTGTATCCAGCGGCTTGCCGATCGCCCTACTCTTCGCCGTGGCCTATAGCCTGGCGACGCTCTACGCCAACAACGAGTTGACCGTGATTTTCGGCTCGGGAGTCTCTCTCCGGAGCTTCACGGCGCCCCTTTTCGCCATAGCCCTACTCCTATGCGCGGCATCTTTCTTTTTCGACGACGGCGTCGTGCTTAGGACGATAAGAAGCAAGAATGAGCTTTCGCGCGAGCTCTTAAATCAGAAGAGCTCACTAAGCAACCCCGACGTCACCGTGATTTCCAGGGATGGCGCTGTCGTCTATCGCGCGCAGTTCTACGACGACGCGAGCATGAGCCTATCGGGCGTGACCGTCATTGAACGAGACGCCATGGGCGAGCCCTCCGCCCGGACCGAGGCCGCGACCGCGCATTGGGACGACAAGCTATGGGTATTCGGGCGCGTCCGACGCTTCGAGAAGGCTGCTGACGGCTCGTGGACGGATACGTCCTTCGGCACATGGACCTCGAAAACACTCGATGAACGGCCTGACGCCTTTCGCAGCCAAAATAGGGACCTTAGCGAGCTATCTTCCTCCGAGCTCGGCGTCTATGTCGCCTTTCTGAAGAGGGCGGGACTTCCATACGCCGGTGCGCTGGCCGAGCGCCATAAACGCTTCAGCTTTGCCTTCACGCCGATAGTGGTCGTCCTTCTCGCGGCGGCGGCGGGCGGCCGATTTCGGAAGAACGTCCTCCTCGCGAGTCTATTGACGAGCCTAATAGCCGCGACGATGTACTATGTCGCTCAGATGGTTAGCATGCTCCTAGCCAAGACAGGAGCGCTGGACCCGCGCATCGGGGCCTGGGCGCCGCTCGTCATCTTCGTGACGGCCGGCTTCTTCCTCTTTAGGACCACTAGAACTTAGCGATTTCTCGAAACACTCGAACAATTAGGGAGAGTCATGGATCGAGCTGGCATATTCAAGAAGGAAGCGGCTGACGCGTCAACTAAGGCGAGAACAGGGCGGATTACTCTGGCCCACGGGGAAGTAGAGACACCAGCCTTTATGCCCGTCGGAACTAACGCGACGGTCAAAGCCATCGGGCCGGAAGCGCTCGCGGAATTGGGCTTTCCCATTATCCTGGCGAACACCTACCACCTCTATCTACGGCCCGGGCACGAGGTCATTCGGGAAGCGGGGGGGCTTCATGGTTTTACCGGATGGAAGGGCAATTTCCTTACCGATTCGGGCGGTTTTCAAATATTCTCGCTTCCCTCCCTGCGTAAACTCAGCGAGGAAGGCGTTAGCTTCCGCTCCCATATCGACGGGGCCAGCGTTTTCATTACGCCCGAGGAAGCCGTGGAAGCCCAGACCGCCTTCAACAGCGATATTCAGATGCAGCTCGACATTTGTACGCCCTGGGGCACCGAGGAGACGGAGGCTAGAAAAGCTTCGGACCTCACGACGCGTTGGGCGACTCGCGCTAAGGAGCGTTGGCTCATCAAACGCGACGAGGGCTATCAAGGCGAACTTTTCGGCATCGTTCAGGGGAATTTCTACAAGGATCTGCGCGAGAAAAGCGTATCCGAGATAGCAGCGCTCGATCTTCCTGGAATTGCCATAGGCGGGCTCTCGGTAGGTGAGCCCATCGAGCTTTTCCTGGAGTTCCTGGCCTACAGCTCATCCTTGCTTCCCGATGGCAAGCTCCATTACCTTATGGGGATTGGAACGCCCGACTACATTCTCGAGGCGGTCGAGAACGGCATAGACATGTTCGACTGCGTATTTCCTACTAGAACCGCGCGCAACGGACTAATATTCACTGCGCGGGGGCCGATAGCGATAAAGAAAGCAGTCTACGAGAGGGACTTTGGCCCTCTCGATTCCCAATGCGGGTGCAAGGTTTGCCGTAGCCATAGCCGGGCATACTTGCGGCACCTGTATAAGTGCGAGGAGATCCTCTATGCGATGCTCGCTACCTACCACAATCTCTACTTCCTCCATGATCTCGTCGCGCGGATACGCGAAAGCATACGTCGGGGCGATTTTGCGTCATTTAAGCGCGATTTTCTCTCAGCCTACACATCAGGAGAGGTATAGGCTTTCTTTGTCCGTCCTTGCGCCCGCTATCGCGCTGGTTTTACTTATGCACCCAGCCCTGGGCGCTTGGGCTCAAACGCCCCCTCCGATCGACCAGGCGGCCCAAACCGAGGCCAAGAGGCGTGACACTATCCGCTATGGCATAGATGCCGAGATAGGCGATCTCCTCAGGGAACTTACCACAGAAAAGGAAGGACGCTACGACGAGGATTTACTAGCCCTCTTTACTAGCTCGCGAAGCCCGAAATTACGGGTGAGTATTCTTGATTTCTTCGCATCCATCGAATGGAAGGGCGCTGAAAAGCCTGCTCTCGCCATCATGGACGATAGGGACAATCAGGACGCCGATCTCGTAGGCTCAGCGCTTTCATATTTGGCGGCGACACGATCCAAGGAAGCCCTGCGCCTTTCCGACTCGCTGATCAAAGAAGATAATAAAAAAATCCTCCCCGCTCTCGTGAGGCTGATGGGAAGAGCGGGCGGCAAGAACGAGGAAGACCTCCTCCTCGCTTGGTTCGATGGCGATTCAGCCACTCCTGCTCTCAAAGAGGAGGCGATTAAAGCCTTGGGAGAGATAGGCTCGGTCAAGGCGGCCGCACGCTTAGGCAAGCTAGTCCAAGACGCCGAGGCAGGGAAAGCGGCAAGAATGTTCGCTTGCGCGGCCCTCGCCAAAATCAAAGACAGTTCCTCGGTGGCGCCCCTCGTGAAAGCGGCGAACGACGCTGACCCCAATGTCAGAACGGCGGCGATCGAGGCGCTCGGGCCCTTCGCCTCCGAAGGCGCTTCGGGTGAGGATGCGCGGACAGCCATAGCCGAAGCCTTGCGCGATTCTTATGCTAAGGCGCGCATCGCGGCATGCAAGGCCGCGGTAACAGGCAAGGTCGTCCAAGCCCTTCCCTTCCTGCGCTATAAGGGGCGGAGCGATCCGGAAAAGGCCGTCAAAAGCGAGGCTTGCCGTTCTCTCGCGGCCATGGGCGGCGCCGATTCCTTCTCCTTCCTGCGCGAGAGACTCGAGGATAAGGGCGAGGATGCCGATCTGCGCATACTCTGCTTCGGACTTCTCGCGCGCTACGATCCTGTCCTCTCCATGCCTACCCTCGAGGCGAGGCTCAAAGCGGAGGCGGTCGAAAAGGAGAGAAGCTTTTACACCGCCCTCGCGCGGGAGGTGGCAAACGCCGATAAAGCGCCTGGTATCGGGAATCTCGCTCGGATACTCCTTGCTGATAAAGAGTATCTAATACGCATTGCCGGCATCGAATGGGCGCGAAAGAACAAGGCCCTGGACCTCAAGGCCGATCTCGAACGATTCGCTAAAGACGACCCCTCGGACATGATCAAGAAGCGTGCGGCCGAGGCGCTGAAACAAATAATCAACTGAGAGTAGCCGCTAACCCGAGTGCGAATGAAGGGGCATTAAGTACGAACCAGGAAACAGAAATTGCGGCATGAACAGGATGGGAATTGGGAAGCGCATATTCCATCCTGTCCATATGCCCATCTATAGCCCCGGCGTCTCGATGCAGTGTAGGAGCCTGTTGATTATATCGGCGGGCTTCTCGTATTGGGCGAAGCGGAGCGTGAGCGGGTAGCCCGCCCTCGAGATCATCGGAATGTCCACGCCCAGACAATCCTCGACAGGCCCCGTGAGCTCTGGGAAAAGCTCCTGTCTCAGTGGCACGAAGGCCAGCTTCTCTCCGTCGAAGTGTATCTCCGCCGACTTGCGAGGGACGCTTACGAGGAATACGAGGAAGTCGCTCGATCCGCCGCCCACAGATTTTGATCCGCCTGCCGCGAGTATGTGCACGTTGCGCGAACCGATATGCGGGTTCTGATTGGAAACGAGAAGCTCGATTTGGAGGGAACCGGGCTTGACGACCCGGGGCGCGTAGGCCGCGGCCTGCGCGCGCGCTTTCGCTTCGGCCGTCTTCGAGAGCCGGACGGCAGGGGCGCGGCGTCCTGAAGCCTCGGCGAGCACCGCAATCCTGCGCTTCGACTCGGCCTTATTCTGGGCAACAAGGGCGGCCGCGCTGCTGTCGATCGCTGCGTCGCGCGCTTCGGGCTTGAGCTTGAGCTTGAAAACATTGTGTCCGCGAGAAGCTCTTGCCGCTGCGGGAGAGATATCCGCTCTTGAGCCCGCTTTGGCTTCTCGTGCAGCCTCTGCAAGCAGGGATGCGGAGCGGGCCGATTCTTCTCGCAGGCTCGCAGCTATCGCCGCGGAGGATTCGGCCGTCGAAACGCTGCGCGCTCTCTCGCTCATGGAGGAGCTGGCGGCGGCGGCGCCCAATGCAGCCTTGGCCGACGAGGTAGCCTCGGCTTGCAGAACTGCCGCCGCTATGGGCGCTTCGGCGCGCTTAGGCATGCGCCTGAGCATGATCACTATGCCGAGCAATGCGGACAAGCCAAGGATCAGAACGACGACGAAGAGAGCGATACGCGTTCCCGATCGAAGGAGGACCGCTAAGGGACTGGGCGCAAGCGTGAGCTCGAGGAATCCGGTATCGGGGCTCACGCGGACGCCATTGGCGAAATGCAGCCTTACTTGAAGCTTGGTTTCGCCCTGCGGAACGGAGTCGGGAATGAGTACTGGCACGTCCATCGTGCCCGAACGGCCGCTTTGGAGGGTTAGGAAGGATTTTTTCGTGAGTATGTCGGCGTCGCCCAGGCGCACGCGGTCGAGCTCGAGCCCGACCGAGGATTCCGAGCCGTTTTTCAGTTTGAGCGGGAAGGAGAAGGAATAGTCCCTCTTTCCGAGATGGCCGGGAAATTCGGCTACTGGTTGGGAGAGGCTCTTCTTCGCGATTTCCGATTTGCCTTCTCGGGAAAACTCCGAGACTTGGGCCCCGAGGGCCGAGGCCGCTACGTCGAGATAGGACTTACCCTGTGCCTCGGCGCTGCCCGACGAAGGCGCCCCGGGCTCGCCAGGTTTGGGGAAGGGGAGCTTGATGATGTGTACCGGCCAGCCGTTCGCGCGAATCCTGGCCGCCGCTGCCTCGATCTCAGACGAGACCTTCTCGGGAGCCATGCCGAACGTGGGGCTCGAGGGAGGGGGATTGTGCACCCCGTCGGTAATCATGACGACAACCTTGCGCCTGCTCTCGGGCAAGTCCGCAAGGTACTGATAAAGATAGCTAAGCGATCCTACGAGGTCGCTGTAACGCGCGAGAGGATAGAGTAGGTAGAGCCGGCCGAGTACGGATTTGACGTCGGCCTCGCTCGACATGCGTTGCGCGATCTCTGATTGCGTGGTCTCGCCGAAGCTAAGCAGATGGAAAGTATCGCCGTAGCGCAGATAGTCCTCGACGACCGAGGATACGACGTAGTCGGTCACGTCCTGGAAATAAGGCAAGACGCTCTGCGAGACATCGAGGAGTACGACGACGTCGGTCGCGTCTGAGTCGCCCTCGGCCTGCGACTGAGTCGCGGCTTGCGTCCCTTGGGGCGCCGGCGCTCCGGCCGCGAGGGCCGTACTCAAGGCGAATAGCGCGAGGAAAAGGACGGCTCCGGCCGCGATGCTTTTTTTCGGCATGTTTTCTGCTCCTTCCGGCGTCCGCAGCTAAAGCTTGGCCGCTTCGATGCGCTCGACCTTGTATTGGAATTTGCGCTCGTGGATGAGGAAGCTGAGATGTTCGCCCGCCTTGTGATTGAGGAGTTTCTTACCGAGGGGCGAAAGATAGGAAATGATGTTGTTCGCGGGGTCGGACTCCCAGGGTCCTAGTATCGTATATGCCTCGACCTCGCCCGAAAGCTCGTTCGAGAGCGTCACGATAGTCGCGAAGGATACCTTGTTGACCGATATCGTCGACTTGTCGAATATCTGCGCGCGCTCGATTTCGTTCTTAAGTTTGGCCACTTTGGAGTTGAGCTCGTCCTGCTTCTCTTTAGCGGCCTTGTATTCGGCGTTCTCGCGGAGATCGCCCAGGGAGAGGGCATAGGCGATCTCCTTTTGGTTTGTCGGAACCTCGATGGTGAGGATCTCGGCGAGGAGATCCTGCTTCTCGCTGTACTTGTCGGAAGTGACCATGAGTCCGCGCGAGACTACCATTTTCTCTTCCTCGCCGCCGAAGTGGAACTCGGGCCACTTCTCCATGATCTTGCGGCGGAGACTGAGATTGATAGCGGGATCAAGGTCCTTCACGTCGCTTACAAGGGTGTAGACGCGTTCGATGGTCTCCGGCTTCGACTCGAGAAGATAGGCTTCGAGGGTCGAGTCTTTGAAAAGTATAGCCTGGACCTGCTTGTTGATCTTCCTGTTCTCCGTAGTATCCCTATGACTCTCGATCTCCTTGAAAGTAAGATCCAGGATGTGGACGAGGGTAATCATGATTTTTTCGTAGGAGAGGCCGAGATTCCCGAACCAGTCTTCGTCCTTGAGATTCTTCACTACCCAAATGAAGGCCTCGCGATGATCGCGGTAGTTCTCGACGATGTCGAGGACCATGCGCTTGAGCTTGTCCTCATAGCCGCCGGATTTAAGCGTCTCGAGCATCCCCGCGTTGAGCGAGTAGGGGAAGAGCCTCACGTAGACGTCTGCCCAGTCGGGGACGAAATTCTTGATGTGGAGAAGGAAGGAACGGCGCAACTCCGCGTCCTTTATGGCGTCGTACACGGAGATGGGATCCTCTATCTCGTCGAAGAGCTCGGCGAAGCCGAGGGTTGCCGAGCCCTTTAGATGCGGATATTTGGCCGCGAGCTCTTTTAGGAAGAGATAGGACGCGACGACGGTCTCGTTCGCCTGCTGGTACGAGCGTACAAAGCTCGTGAAGAAGGCGAGCATCTCGGTGAAGAACTCGGAATCGGGCTCGCCAGATTCGAGGAAGTCGCGGATGTATTGAACGCGCGCGAAGAAATTCTTCTCGGCCTTGAACTGGTTGTAGACCTTCTCTTCGAAAGAGAGGGGCCTGTCACGAACGATGAAGGCGGCGATGTCGTCGGTCGCGTTGCCGAAGATGGAATCCGTCTTCAGCACTTCACGGGCTTTCGCGCTCCAGGAGTTCCACTCGCTCACGGTCAGGACCGAGGGGACGAGCTCCGCCTTAATATGCTTGAGGTCAGCGCGATTGTCGAAGCTCTTTATGATTATGCGCAAGGCCCAGGCGGGGTCGGTCTTGACTTTCTCGCGCAGCTTGTCCTTGGACCAAACCGCCTTAAGCACCCAGATATGTTCTTTAGAAAGGGATGTCAGGCTGTCGATGGCCATCTTGAGAGTCATCTTGTGGCCGCGGCTCTTCGCGAAGTCGATGACGATATCGTCGCCCTTTATGCTGGCGATGCGGCCGATATTCCAAGTCCGGTGGTAGACGAAATTCCCCGCGTCGAAGGCTATGTGCTTCTCGAAATCGGCCATGGCCTCGTGCATCGCTCGGTAGGACTGCGCGATGTTGGAGAGGCGGATGTAATCCTCGAGGTGCGAGTGGTCCTTGTATTTGCCCTTATAGCACTCGATGACGTCCTTGCGGAGAGAAGGACTCTTTTCGTCGTAGTCGATTACCACTTTGAGGATGTCGAGGGCGGTATTCCAGTCCTCATTCTCCTTATAATGGCGAAAGAGGTCGAGGAGGAGGCCCGCGGCTTTGTCCTCGGATATCTGCTTGGCTATCTTGCGCTGGACATGGAAGAAGAAGTCTATGTCCTCAGGGCAGTATTCCACGAGTTTGCCCCAGATTTCCTTGACGTTGGTCGTGAGTCCCTTGTTTATATAGCGGTGAAGCGCTTTCTTGTAGAAATCCACCGCTTCTTCGGTCTTGCCCTCTTTCTCGCACTTCTCAGCGAGGGCCTTGACGATATCGGCTTCCTCGTAATCGACGCGAACGAGGCGTTCCCACACGACGTACATGTCGTCGGGGCGGCCGTCGCTCTCGTAGCACTCGGCGAGGCGGCGCAGCGCCGTGCGGTTCTCGCCATAGTCGAGAATGCGCTGGCAAATGAACTCCACTACGCTCCACTTCTTATTGTCCGCGAATAGATCGAGCAGCGCCACCATAGCCGAATCGTCGATCTGCTGGCGTATAAGGGCGAATATCCCGGAGAGATAGAGAGCGATGATGCTCGTCTTCGTGTGTGAAAGGTGCTCGTCACAGAGCTCCTTGACTTCGTCGATAGCTTTATCGCGCAACGCGTCCTGCGCGATCGAGTCGAGCTCCTTGAGGTTGGCCGCGGAATAGGCGCTCAAGGATGCACGAGTCCACTTCTCCTCGTTGAGCATCTCCTGGACTTTCTGGGCGATCTGCGATTCGGCCATATTGGTCTCCTCTCCTAGCTTGTGTACTGCTTGTAGATGGATTGATCGAGCAGCCTGATCTTGAGCAAGACTTCGTCAATCTTAGCTCTGTCTTCCTTGGCCGCAATATAATGGTCTATAAGCCAGAAATAGCGGTTGATTAAGCGCGGCGTGAGCGAAGCGACCCCATCGCCGCCTTCTTTGGACTCATTCTCGAGCTGATAGATAGATTGCCGGAGCTTCCCGACCTCCACGGCCTTGAGCTCTCGTTTAACGGCGAAGACGCCGAGAACGGCGCCATATACAGGTATCCACTCGGCGAGCTCGCTTCCCTTATAGCCCAGCGCGGCGACCTTAGCCGCGAGGAGGCGTATCATCCCTGACTCGAGAAGCTCCACGTCGATGCGCTGCGGAGCGATGAAGAAAGCCTCGCGGAATAGAGCTTTGGATCGGCGCTCATCGCCTTGGAGGGCATAGGCGTCGGCTAGCTCGGCGAGGACTTCCGCGTCCTCTTTTCTCTCACGGGCAGCCGCCTCGAGGGAGCGCACCGCGCCGATATAATCCCCCGTGCCCTTGAGGCATATCCCCACTCGAAGAGCGAGATCGGCCTCGTGGGACTCCTTTTCGTCCGGCGGCAGGGCGGAATACTGGGCAAGGGCAAGGGAGAAGGCGAAGCGCTTATAAGCGAAGAGGGCTGGCTCGAAATCACCGCCAAGCTTAACGACAAAAGAGATATAAGCCTTGCACTGCGCGATTAAATACTCGCCGCGCTCGAATGGATTTAGCACAGTCTCGAGCCGCGCTAAACGCTCAGACCAAAAACTGGCGCATTTTAGGGACCAGAGGATTTCCGGAGATTCGAAATCCACGGCGAGCGCGCGTTCTAGAAGGTCCGCCGCACCGCGCAGGTCGACGCACTTGAGGTTTTCGTACGCGTTCGACAAAAGTACGGTGACGTTTTCCTGCTCGGCCATGCTCTTCCGGGTATTCGGGTTAAGGATATAACGCTTCGATACTATCTCGAGAACGGGATCTTGGTCAATCGTTGCAAAGGAAGTTAAACCCAGGCATAAGCGTGTAAAACCCCATCCGTAAAGGGATTTCCCGGCGATTTGAGCATAGAGAAGCTTGGCGAGAAGAGGATGGCTGTGATACTATACGGCCTCATGGAAGAGCCCCTTGTCGCGCCCTCCCTCCTCTCCGCCGATTTTTCCGATATGCTTGCTGCGCTCGCAAAGATACAAGCTGCAGACGTCGATTGGATACACTTCGACGTTATGGATGGGCGCTTCGTTCCCAATCTAACCTTCGGCGCCAAAATGATAGCCGATATAAAGCCAAGAACACGCCTTCCCCTGGACGTACACCTTATGACGGTCGAGCCCGAAGCTATCGCGCCCGCTTTCGCCGCCGCCGGTGCCGATTACATCACTTTCCATCTCGAGGCGACGGTGCATGCGCATAGGCTGGCCAAATCAATCCGCGAGATGGGCGTAAAGCCCGGAATAGCCATAGTACCATCAACTCCCGCCCTCCTCCTTTCCGAGATCCTTCCCTTCGTCGATCTCGTGCTCGTGATGACCGTGGATCCGGGTTTCGGCGGACAGCCCCTGATCCCCTCCTGCCTCGATAAGTGCGCCTTCCTCGCTGCTCGGCGCAAGGAGATGGGGCTCAACTTCCTCATTTCGGTTGACGGCGGCATCAATAGGGAGACGATTCCCAAAGCCGCGCGCGCGGGCGCCGATGTCCTGGTCATGGGCTCGGCATTTTTCGGCGCCTCCGATCCTGCCAAGGCGATGCGAGACGCAAAGGCGTCCTATAAAGCCGCCCGACCTTGATTCATCGGCGCTTTCATGCTCGCCTTTCGGGCATGTTGAGTTTTACGGGAGGGGAGCCGATAATCTATCGGAGGCATATGCCCATGCACAGGATTAAGCCCCAGCTCCTAGCGTTGCTCCTCGCGACAGTCGTTGGGGCGCGTGCTATCGGACAGCAATCCTCGTCTCAGGCTACTTCTCCTGCGCTGCCTTCAACGAGCGCAAAGGCCAGCCTTGACAAGGGCGTCGAGCTCTTCGGCCAAGAAAAATATCGGGATGCCCTCGATCTATTTGGCAAGGTAATGTCCGATCCCAAAGCAACTACGGAGAGGCCCGAGGCGGCCTATTGGTCCGTCCTCGCATACCTCGCCGCGGGCGATCAAGCCACTGCAGGCGCATCCATCGATGCCTTCATTTCGGCGTATCCTAAGAGCCCGCGCGTGGCCGACCTACTCTATCAACGCGGACGCATACTCTATTCCAAGGGCGATTACGAGAGCTCACTTAAAGTCTTCTCGGCCTTCGTTTCCTTGGCGCCTTCGAGCGATCTCCTGCCCTCGGCCCTTTACTGGAGCGGAGAGTGTCTCTATGCCCTCGGCCGACTCGAGGAAGCCGAGCGGGCGTTCACGGCCGTGACGCAGGGTTATCCTTCCAGCGTCAAAGTCGAGGCGGCTACATATCGCATTTCCCTTATCGGGCTTGAATACCGGCAGCGCGAACTGCTCAAGCTCCTCACATGGAGCCATGAGGAATCCCTCCGCTCAGTTGAGGATTTCAGGCGGCGCGAGAGGGCATATGAATCCTCGATAGCGCTATACCAAAAGCAGATTTCCGACTCAAAACGCGGCGCGGCTAACGATCAAGACAAGACCCTCGTCGATCTGCGCGGGCAGGTCGCCGATCTCGGGACCAAGTTGGCTGCGAGCGAGGCCAAGCTGGCATCATCCCAGGCCGAGACCGAAGCGCTCCGAGCGTCGCTAGCGGCGGCTCAGGGAGCCGCCGCTCAGGCCGCGGAGGCTCCCGCCCCGCGGCTCGATCAAGCGACCGCGCCACGGGCCCTGGCTATGGACAAGGATGCTAAGGCCGCCGCCCTGGAAGCGAAGGCTCGCGCCCTCGATCTTCTCGGATTCTACATCGAGCGCATTGCCAAGGACGGGAGCAAATGAAGCGCATTATCATAGCGGCCAGCTTTCTTCTCGCCTTCGGCGCCGGTCTCCAGGCTCTCGAGGCGAGAGAGGGGCTCGTCAAGATAATCGTAGACGAGTCCACCGCCCGCGTCTCGATCTATAGGCTCGTCGATATTGCGAAAGAACGCTACGTGGCCCTCATATTCGATCAGGATCCTAGGACGAGTTTCCAGACCTTAAGCGCAGACGGCCGTCAATACAAGCTCGGCGACGCCTCAGAATTCCGCTTCTCAACAGGGCGCACCGACACGGGCATTCGGATCGAATTCCGTTCATCTTCCTTCGTGCTGCGCCAGTTCTTGGATTTCGCCAAATCGGATGGATCGGCCCTCGCCGACGGTATCCGCGTTGCTTTCGAGATAGAGAATATCTCGGAGCGCGAGGCTTCGCTCGGTCTACGCTGCCTCCTCGATACCTGGCTAGGCGAGAAATCGGGCATCCACTTTGTCTCAGATAAACGAACCCGCATCTCCGAGGAGACGGCGATACTCCGCGCCTCGGATGACTCTTGGGTAGCCACGCCAGGCGATAAAGCGAGCTTTATGGTCCAGTTCGCGGGGCCCGGCATCGATCGACCCGACAAGGTTGTCCTCGCCAATTGGAAGCGTCTCTCCGACGCGTCCTGGGGCTTCGACGTCAACTCCCAGCGAAATTTCACGCTTGTCCCCTATTCGATAAACGATTCGGCTATCGCTCTTTATTGGGAACCGATATCCGTCGCTCGCGGCGGTTCCAGGCGCATTTCCTTCGTAATGGGAACCCTCAACGAGAAGGGATATCCAGAAGCGAGCGAAAAGACGACGACGGAGCAGATTTTCGCATCTACCGTGCTTGGCTCGGCGGCTCCCGACGCTGCCACAGCCATGGCCGCCGACATCGTCGCCGTACGGGACCTTGTCTCGAGGATAGATCGGGCGCTAAGCACGGGCGGGACGATCTCCGACGATGAGCTAGCCGCCTGGAGGAAAATACTGGACCGCCTCGAGGAGCGGAAGAAAGGGTATTAGGTCAAGCGATGGCGCGCACAGCGCTCGACCGCGCCGAGCGGCTCTTCGCGAGCGGGCGCTTCACCGAGCTTATATCCCTTCTCGAGCCTCAAGTACCTGTATACAGGGAATCGCCGCGTTTTTATTACATCCTCGGCTCCTCCTGCCTTCGCGCGGGGGATCCAGGCGGGGCGTCTACTTACTTGAAGCGAGCCGAGCAGCTTTCCCCTTCCAACACCGATACGATGCTTGCCCTTGCGGCCCTTTGCGTGAGAAAAGGCGAGACAGACAAGGCGGTAGAGTATTACCTTCGCGTGCTCGAGGATAGGCCGAGCGATAGACGGGCTCGAGCGAGTCTGTCGGTGCTTCGCAAAGAGGGCAGCCCGGAGGGCCTTGCGCGGCTAGTCGAGACAGGACGGATAGAAAGGCTCTACCCGGGGCGGCGCGGACTCCCGCGCTTTATCATACCGACCGCGCTCGCGCTCGCGTCCTTAGCGTTGATCTACCTCGCATGGCCCTTCCTTGCCTCGCTGTTTATGGCTGTGACGAGGCCGAGACCGGCTAGGCTCGAGGTGGCGGCGGTTACATTGAGCCGCGCCGAGATGGATTCGCCGGTACAGACGGGCGGGAGTTTCCGATACGCGCTCACGGAAAAACAGGCGGTAGGCGCCTTTGAGCGGGCCAAGGATTACTTCCAGGAATACCGCGATAATGCGGCAATAATCGAAATTAACCGGCTCCTCGGCTCCAACGCGAGCGCAGCCCTTAAAGAAAAGGCCAAGTCGCTGCGAGCCTTTGTGGGCAAGCCTGACTTTCGCACGATCAAGGATGCGCCCCCTTATGCCGCTGTACGAAGCGACCCCGCCCTCTACGACGGCTGCTCGGTTGCGTGGAAAGGCATGGCGGCAAATGTGCGTTCCGAATCGGGCTCGGTTACCTTCGATTTCCTAGTCGGCTATCAGGACAAGAAGAGGCTCGAGGGTCTTGTGCCCGCGAAGATAAGCGGGGCCGAGATACAGGTAGACAGGCCCCTCGAAATACTCGCTATCCTTCGATCGGCCGGCGGCGTTCTTTCGATGGACTGCGCCGCGATACACGAACTGACGCAGGAAGCCTCGCCCTGAGGGCGATAGCGCCTCGTTGATAACTCGCAGCATTATATTAAGGCCGCGCGGAGCAAACCGCGCGGCCTTATCCGTCTTGCGACGAAAGTTAGTTTACTTGGTTTTTTTGGCTGCTGTCTTTTTGGCCGAAGCTTTCTTCGAGAGGGCCTTTTGAGGCGCGGGCTTCTTTGCCGCGGGCTTTTTAGCCGGGATGGATTTCTTCTCGGGCTTCGCCGACGTAGTTTTCTTGCTCGCGCGCTTCGCCGAACCCGCCTTTCTGGCCGCGCTCTTAGCCGCCTTCGCCTTTAGGATGTCGGAAGCCGCTTTGGCGACAGCCTTGTCCGCGATAACGGCTTGAGCTGCAGCGAGACGGGCTATCGGTACACGGAATGGCGAGCAGGATACGTAGTTCATGCCCAAGGCGTGGCAGAACTTGACGGACTTGGCTTCGCCGCCATGCTCGCCGCATATGCCGACCTTGAGATTCTTGCGTGTCGAGCGACCTTTCTCGATGCCCATCTTCACGAGCTGGCCGACGCCCGACTGGTCTATGCTGACGAAGGGATCGTCTGCGAAGATTGCCTTGCCGCCCTCCTTCTCGGACATCACGTAATCGGGAAGGAAACGTCCGGCGTCGTCGCGGGAGAGGCCAAGAGTCATTTGGGTGAGGTCGTTGGTGCCGAAGGAGAAGAACTCCGCGACCTCGGCGATTTCATTCGCGAGGAGGGCGGCGCGCGGGATCTCGATCATCGTGCCTACCATGTAGGCGACCTTTGAGCCAGACTTCTTGATGATGGCGTCCGCGACGGCCCTGGTCTGGTCGACGAGGATCTTGAGTTCCTTGCGGTCGATGACGAGGGGAATCATGATTTCGGGGAATACCTTGCCGCCCGCCCTCGCGACCTCGACGGCGGCCTCGATAATGGCGGTGACCTGCATATCGAGTATCTCGGGATAGGTGATCGTTAGGCGACAGCCGCGGTGTCCGAGCATGGGGTTGGACTCGTGGAGCTGCTCGCAGCGAACCCTAATGTGCTCGGGGCTCATTCCCGTGATCTTGGCGAGCTTGTTGATTCCCGCGTCGTCCTTGGGGGTGAACTCGTGGAGGGGAGGATCGATGAGGCGGATGGTGACGGGCTTGCCGTCCATGGCCTCGAAGATGCCCTTGAAGTCCTCGCGCTGGAAGGGCAGAAGTTTCGCGAGGGCCTTTTTACGGGCCTCGACGTCGTCGGCGATAATCATTTCTTGAATAGCGAGCTGTCGCTTCTCGGAATCGGCAGGGTTTTTGAAATCCTTGAAGAACATATGCTCGGTGCGGCAGAGGCCGATGCCCTCGGCGCCGAGCTCGACAGCCTTCTGGGCATCGTGCGGGGTGTCCGCGTTCGTACGCACCTTGAGGGTCCTGATATCGTCGCACCAGGAAAGGAGGGTTTTGAACTCCTTAGTCTGCTCGGGCTTCTTGAGGGGGAGGGCGCTGAGGAAGACCTCCCCGGTGGTTCCGTTGAGGGTGACCTCGTCGCCGGCCCTAAGGACCCTGCCGCCGATTCGGACCGTCTTGGCCTTGTCGTCGATATCGAGGCCGTCGCAGCCTACGATGCAGCACTTGCCCCAGCCGCGGGCCACGACGGCCGCGTGGGAAGTCTTTCCACCGGTCGCGGTAAGGATTCCCTGAGCGGCGAACATGCCGCCGACGTCCTCGGGGCTGGTCTCCCGGCGGATGAGGATCACTTTGACGCCGTTTTTTGTCTGCTCTTCGGCATCGGCCGCGTTGAAGCAGAGCTTGCCCGCGGCGGCGCCGGGGACGGCGTCTATGCCCGTCGCGACCTTGAGCTCCTTGAGCCTGGCCGGGCCGACGGCGGCGATGTCGATGATCGGGTAGAAGACGCCCTCGATCTGCTCGGGGGTGATGCGGGCGATCGCCTCGGCCTTGGTGATGAGTCCTTCGCCGACCATGTCGACGGCGATTTTAAAGGCGGCGGAGGGAAGACGCTTGCCCGTGCGGCACTGGAGCATGTAGAGCTTCTCGTCCTCGATCGTGAACTCGAGGTCCTGCATTTCCTTGAAGTTCTTCTCGAGGGTCTTGCGGACCTGACAGAGCTGCTCATAGGCCTTGGGCAGCTTGGTCTCGAGCTCGATGAGCTTTAGCGGCGTGCGGATTCCCGCGACCACGTCCTCGCCCTGGGCGTTGATGAGGCAGTCGCCGTAGAAGACGTTCTCGCCGGAGTTGGGATCGCGGGTAAAGCAGACGCCGGTGCCAGATGTGTCGCCCTTGTTGCCGAAGACCATCTGAACGACGTTGACAGCCGTGCCCTTGAGGTCGGTGATCTTCTCGACGCGGCGATAGGTTACGGACTTATCGGCCTCCCAGGAATCGAAGACCGCGTCTATGGCGCCCCAGAGCTGCTCCATCGGATCTTGGGGGAAGGACTGGCCTTTTTTGGACTTGTAGAAATCCTTGAAATCGGCGCAGAGCTTCTTGAGGTTGTCGGCGGAGAGCTCGGTATCGTTCTTGAGATTGAGGGACTTCTTCATATTGGAGAGCATTTCCTCCATCGGCTCCTTGGAGAGGCCCATGGCGGTGGTGGAGTACATCTGGATGAAGCGGCGGTAGCTGTCGTAAGCGAAACGGGGATTGCCGGTTTTTGCGGCGAGGCCTTCGACGGACTTGTCGTTGAGGCCGAGGTTGAGGATCGTCTCGAGCATGCCGGGCATGGAGCGGGCCGCGCCGGAACGGACGGATACGAGAAGGGGGTCTTTGGAATCGCCGAGCTTCTTGCCGGCGGTCTTTTCTAGTTTGACGACGGCGATCTTGATCTCGTCGATTATTGCCTTGGAAAGCTTGCGCTTGGACTTATAGTATTCCTCGCAGGCGGGGATGCCGATCGTAAAGCCGGCGGGGACGGGTAGGCCGATCTTGGTCATCTCCATGAGACCGGCGCCCTTGCCGCCGAGGATGTCTTTGCTGGTGACGCTGGTCTCAGCGACCCCGGCTCCGAACTGGTAGACGAACTTTTCCTTTGCCATGAAGTGTATTCCTCCGTTATATCGATTGGAACTGTTGGATACTGTATAAAAATACCAAAAAGGTCATTCCCTGTCAAGGAATGCAGGCATCCCGAGGGCGCGCGAAGGGCCAGATATAAATAGATTACATATTGAGCGCTAAGGTTATTATAGTGAGATCGGAGCCGGTCATTTGGTTGACGAGGGACTCGAACTTGACGTTGACTTTTTCGCAGGCCTCGGAGAGGTATGAAAGATAATACAGGCCCAGCTCGGTGTTGGCCTCGCCCTCGGGGAGCTCCTTATAAAAGTCCTGGAGGCTCTTCTTCTTGAGGTCAGCGCTCTTGCGGTCGTCGAAGGTCTCCTTGACTGTCTGGTACTCGGATTCCTTGTTGTAGAGGGTGATCTGGAGCTTGCCCTGCATGCCCAATGTAGCGCCTCGCGATCCCATCTTCCAAGACAGGTAGACAAGTTCGCCTTTGCGCTCGAGCGATTCGATGACCTGGTATCGGATGTTGGGATCGAAGAGGACGGCGTTCATGTCCACCGCGCCCTTGAATATCGCCTTTGCCTCGCGCTTCAGGTTCGAGTTCTCCGCGTTCATCGCGAGCTCGATTATCATCAGGGACACGTATTCGGCGATCTTGGATTTTTCCATGTATTCGGCGAGGGATGTCCGTATATCTTTGGTCAGCTGGTCGTAGCCGTCGGAGCCCTTGAATTTCGCTACGATGAACCAGGTGAAAGGGCGGAGATTGTTGAGGAATTTCTCCGATAGCAGGAGCTGTACGTTTTTTTCCTCGGGAAGGAGGGAGGAATTCTTGCTTATGTACGCGTACATAGGAGAGAGTATCTCCTGCTTGATCTCGAGGAGATCCTTCTCTTTTTCCTTGAGGACATTCTGCAGGAATGCGTCGTTGATTCTAGTTTTATCGTCGATGATGTTGGCCGGATTAAGCCTGTTCCATTTCTTGATGACGTCGCTAGCGAGTATGCGCGCAAAGATATACGCGTCGTACTGACGGTATAGCATCGAATAGACGACGAGCTTGGAGAGATCCATAATCTCCTGGCGAGTTGACATAAACTCGCTTTTGGATATCTCTACCTTGGAGATGTAATCGACGAGTATCATCCGCTGGAGCGACGCAGGGCTAAAGGTATCGAGGACGATCCCGTATTCCTCTACATTGTCCGCCAGCTTGAATTTCTTAAGGTTCTTGCCATTGCGAATGAAGAAAGACGTTCCTTCTTCGGTGAGCACGAGCTTTACCGGCAGATCAATGATGCTCTTCCTCTCCTGCATCCCCTTGCCTTTCGTTTCAACGAGTATATGTCATTATCGGCACGAGGTAAACAGTATTGACGAAGTCCTCTGCCCCTTCCTATGCTCAATTTGTGCAAAAATCCCGCGCTTCCCTGCTAGCGACGGTCGCGCGTGCTTTTCTGACCGCGGCTCTACTCTGCGCGACCGCGATTCCCGCGTTCGCGGCCTCGGCGGTTCCCTCGGGAAAGCCATCGATCGTATCGACGCTAAGCGAGCGGGTCGCGGCGATCACGGAGTTAGGAACGAGGGCCGAAGGCTCGGCGGGCGAGGCCGCCGCCTTCGATTATATCGAGCGATCTCTCAGCTCGGCGGGCATGGAGCCCGGGATTAGCGGCTTTTCCGATGCGTCGGATGGCTTTTCGACATCGCGCATAGTCGAGGCGAGGATTCGCGGCTCGCGTGAGGACGAGCTCTCGGTGATCGTGCCAGTAAGCTCATGGGTGGACTCGCCCGATCCCTCGGAAGGGGCCTACGGCATCGCCGTCGCTCTGGGCGAGGCGGCGCGGCTTTCGGCGGAGGCTCGCAGCGGATCGGAATATCCGATATCGCTGCGTTTCGTCTTTCTCGGCGCGGAGAAGCGAGGGAAAATGGCCGAGGACCGCGTTTCGTCTCTTGGCACCGAGACATGGCTGTCCCGCCGAGCGGGCGAGGACAAGCTCGCCGTACTTTATCTAAACATCGCGGCTGCTCCGTCGCGGATTGCCCTCAGGAGCGCCGGCAAGGGCGTTCTCTCCCCATATTGGTATTTCGAGAGTGCGAGACGCGCTCTCGAAGATTCGGGTATACGCTACGCTCTCGAGGTGAACAGGCTTCAGGCTTACCGCCTCGGCCTCGTGGGCGATTACGGCCCTTCGGCGCCCTACCTCGAGGCGGGCATCCCTGCGATCGAGCTGCGCGGCGAGAACGGCGATTTTCCGCCCGAAACCGCGGCGGCGAACGATGCCGGGGAAACTTGGCTCGGCTCTTTCATCGAAAGTTTTGCTAAAGCCGAGAGCGGCGGTTTCACCGACACCTGGGATCGGCATTACTTTATTTTTCAGATCGGAAAGCTCAATGTCGTGCTTCGTGAGAAAATCTATGTCGCTCTTCTCGTCGCTCTTCTCGCCCTCGTCGCATTCTCCTTCCTCATCATTACCGTGGCGAGACGTCCGGCTGTCAAACGCCTGTTAAAGCGGACTCCTGCCCTTGGCGCCGAAGTCCTCGCTCTTTTCGTGGCTCTCGCCTTTGTCTTTCTTGTCGGCAAGGGCATCGCGAGGATCGACGCTGCCGTCCTCGGATCGAGCGACGCGTGGCGCGTCGCACCGCGGATCTTCGCGGCGGCGCGTATCCTATCCTCCTTCCTTCTCTTCTTGTCCCTGCTTTCTTTCCTCGTCGAAAAGCGCGCACTGACACCAAATCCCTATTTTTATGAATTCGCGGCCATGGCCTGTCTCGCAGTCGATGTGTTGGTATTCTCCGCGGTGGATCTCTCCGCCTCTTTCTATTTTGTATGGGCTCTTATCCTTGTCGAGATATCCCTTTCCGCGCGAAGCCGCTGGGTCACGCTCGTCGCCTACGCCTTCATGTACGTGCCCCTCCTCGTCATCGCGGGCGAGCTGGCCGCAAAACCCGACCTTCCGACCTATGAGAAGCTCATAGCGCCGGGATATCTCGGCGTTTTGATCCTCTCTGCTTTGACACTCCCGTTTTTCGTCTTTACGGCGAGCCCTCTTCTCTTCTTCGCCCGTCCCGGCGCGGCAGCCCGCAAGAAGGCTGTCGCGTTCTTTGCGGTCTGCGCTATCGCGGTCGAGTCGCTTTCGCTCGTTTACGCGATAGTCGAAGCGCCGCGCTCGGGACCCAGGCGCAAAGATTTAAGAGTTTCCGAGACGATCGATCAGGACACGGGGGAATTCAGCGTCGAGCTTGCGGGGAATCGGCGCCTAGGAAAAGGAAGCATAGACCGCGGAGGGGTCATGCTCGAGTACGATTCCATGGGTGATCGGGCGTACTTGAGAGGCAGGGATACCGAGAAGAGGATAAGCCTCTCCGAGAAGGAGAGCCCATTTCTCGATCGGGTAGACGAGGGTATTGTCATTACTTTCGCAAACCCTCCATATCAAGTCGATATTGCCCTCGAGTCGGCGAGCGAGATACTTATGTACGATTGCAGTCTGCCTTATAAGGTAGCCGTGGACGGAAGGAAGGCGACGATCTACTCGGGGGTAAACCCGGGGCAGGAACTCAGTCTGTCCCTTACCGTACCCTCATCCTTCAAATCGAGGCTTGTCGTAACGGCAAGATACCTCGGCCACCTCGTGCCCTATGCCCAGTCCTCGGGTTCCCTTCTCGACGACGAGGGCCTCGCGGTTAAGGGGAGCTTCGATATCGGTTCGGGCCGCCGATGACCGCCAAGGTATACTTTCACGTCGATCTCGACGCGTTCTTCGCCTCGGTCGAACAGAAGGACGACCCGAGCCTGAAGGGAAAGCCGGTAATCGTCGGCGCCCAGCCTGGTCATCGCGGCGTCGTATCCACATGCTCGTACGAGGCGAGGGCATTCGGCATCCGATCGGCCATGCCCATCTCCGAGGCATACCGCCGCTGTCCCGGCGGCGTATACCTCATTCCGCGCATCGAGCGCTACGCCGAAATGTCTGCCGAGGTCATGGATGTTTTCTATTCCTTTACGCCCGAAGTTCAGAGGCTGTCCATAGACGAAGCCTTCCTCGACATGACCGGCACCGAGCGATTATGGGGACCTCTCGAGGCGGCTGCTCATCTGCTTAATGCAAAGGTATGGGATCGGACCGGACTCAGCATCTCGATAGGCGTCGCGCCAAACCGTTACGTGGCCAAGATCGCTTCAGGGCTCCGCAAGCCTAACGGCCTCGTCATCGTCTCGCCCGAAGGAGTCGAGGCCTTTATGCACGAGCTGCCCCTCGCCAAGCTCTGGGGCGCAGGGCAAAAAACGCAGGAACGCTTCCGAGAGCTCGGCATTTTGAGCGTCGCGCAACTCTCCTCCTTCGGCGAAGGACAGCTGGCGTCGTTATTCGGCAAGGCTGGGGGGGCTTTCCTCTACGGGGCAGCGCGGGGCCGCGATTCTGGCATGATGAGCCCCGGGGAGCCGATTCCGCGTTCTATGAGCGCCGAGACGACCTTCGAGAGGGATTGCTCTGACCTCGAATGCGTCGAGGACGTGCTCATGTCCCTCGCGAACGAGCTCGCCTATCGTCTCTGGTCCGAAGGCTTCAAATCGCGCACCCTTACCCTGAAATTGAGACTCCACGATTTCACGACGACCTCGCGCCGCAGGACCCGGGCCTCGCACTACCTCTCTTCCTCGGAGACATTCAAGGATGCCCTCGCCCTCCTCGGCAAGGCATGGGACGGGAGGACGGAGATACGGCTTCTTGGCCTGTGCTTCGCTGACCTTGAGGACCGGGAAGCGGTCTCCCAGGGCGAGCTTTTCGCGAACGTATCGGAGCGCGAGCGCAAAGCCGAAAGCGCGGTTTTCGAGATTGAGCGCAAGGGCATAGGCAAAGTGACGCGCGCCCGATTACTAGGCCGCGCGAATCGAGGCCGTCCCGATGAAAGCGGGACGAGTCCCGACAACAGCGGGACGAGTCCCGCCTAAGCGCGGGACAGTCCCTTCGCTATTCTTTGATGAGCGAGTCCTGTATGACTTGAAGCCTTTTTTGGAGTTCGGAGCCGACCGAATCGCTTGCGCGCTTGTAGGCATCGGCAACGGCCGCTTCTTTCGTCCCTCCCTGCCCCTTAATGCCGTCGAGCGGAAGCGTGTACACGATGCTGCCGTTCGCGCGCACGAGGCGGAAGTTCACCGTCGCGGCCACAGTGAAGATGTTGTATTTCTTGCCGTTAAGCTCCATCTGCCTTGCGGACGCCGCTTCTACGAGGACGAAGGCTGCGTAGGGCAAACTCGAATCGACGCCGAGGGAGGCGAGGGCCTTGGTCTGCCCGGCATAGGCCTTTCGGAAATCGTCGGCGGCGAGCTTCGCGTTAAAGGGGACTATCTGGAAACCAGTTTGCTTGAGGACGGCGGCGACTGCATCGACGGTTCGCGGGTTATCGCTAAGGCCGAACTCCGAGCTCTCGAGCTCGAGAACCTTGACTACATTCATAGGGGGCAGGTAGGCGAAGTCTCGGAACACTGTCTGGAAGGAGTAGCTTTTGCCCCGCGCCTTGAATACCGGAAAGGCGCGTATAACGGCATCCGTGCCCGGCTCCTCGAGCTTCGCAACAGTTGTATTGGCTTTTCCGTAGGCATCAGTAGTCACGAAGGAGACGAGGGACCCGGAGTTCTTGACGAACTGGAAAAATATGGGAGCGTCGGCGATGGGAGACTTGCCCGATCCGAAGTTTTCGAAAAGATAGACCGCGGGCGAGAGGCCGCCTTCCTTCCCAAGGCTCCTCGAGCTGCCTGCAATCTGCGTTCCCTTGGGATCGACCCACTCGCCGGCGGGCTCGAGCGAAAGCCTCGTGCCGATCCGCGATAGTTCGGCGGAAGCGTCGTCGGCCTTAGCCTTCGCGTCCGGCGAGGGATTCTCGTCCGCAAGGGCGAGGACGGTCACGTATGAGCGGATGGCTTCTGAGAGATGGTTCGAGTCCACAGCGTCCTGAGCCTTGGACATATAGGTGCTCATGTCCGCGATAGCGGCGGCTGGGGCGGCTACAAGGGCAGCGACGGGCACGAGAAGGCAGAGAATGATGAAGGTAAAGCGCACAGAGACCTCCTGTCGCGTATATTCTAGTATATACCGGCGATCCGCCGACTTCGCGATCAAAAAATCTAAATGTAAAAGTCGTCGGACTAAAAAATCAATATACCTCGGAATGTATCTGAGCATCGTAGACGCGGACTCCGAATTCGTCCTCCACGACCGCGAGGGCTTTGTGCAGTACGGATTCCCCGAAATTTCGAGAATTTGATACAAGGGCGGCGCCGATCTCGGCGAAGGCCAGGGAATCGAGGAGGTCCACTTCGGCGCAGGAAACGCGGAATTTTGTTCGGAGTCTCTCCTTGACTGAAGAGACAACGCGGCGTTTATCCTTTAGGGACGAGGATCCTGGGATCTCAATAATAAGGACAAGCATGGAAACTACCATAAATAGAGACCAGTATAGGAGCCCCCGATGGGCCCTGGACGATTCTTCCCTTCGCGCACTTTACGGATTATCATAGGCCTAATCGATGCGAAAAGAAAGTCGCCGTTATCGCCAAACCATAACACTCCTTCTGTTGGCTGCGGCGATCGGCAAAGCTTTGCCCGAAGGAGGCGTCGGCGCCATACCCGCAGCGATGCCATCTATGCTGCCCGCCGAGGCCCCCTCGAGCATTTTTAGCGCTAAACTCGGGAAAGGACCCGATGATGACGCCGAGCTTCTGGTTAGCGGCTCCTGGTCCGCTACACTTCTCTCCTCGCTCGACCTGCAGGCCCCTTTGGGGGCCAGTCTCGCCTTCGCTTCCGTCCAGCCTCTGCTCTTTACGCAGAATCCCGACATATCCCTGTCCTTTCTCCTCTTCAAGAAGATTTTTGTCGAAGCCCATGTCATCGACGACTGGACACAGGCCAGATTTTCTGGAGGCTACAGAGGCGGAGAGGGCGAGCTCCTCCGCGAGGCGAGGATCGGCAACGACGGGATATCCTTCCCCTCCCTGCCCTTCCTCTCCTTCGGCGATGGTTCGTACCGATCCTTCGGCGCCTCGGCTTTTGTCGTCTCCGATAACTTCACCGGGAGAGCGATGATCCGATACGACGAGGCTGAACAGGTCGTAAAGCACTTTGTCGGCAGCACGGAGGTAAGCGAGACGACGATATCGCCCAATGCCTTCATCGCTGGAAAGTACTTTATGACCTATTCGACGCCTGCGACCAACTTGGTCGTCTATGTGAAAAGCTCCTCCGGTACCCTAGCCGGGTCCGACGGTCGTGTGTATCGAATGCTCGAGAGCAACGAATATTCTTATTCCGCGGTTACGGGACTCGTCAGCCTCACGAGCGCGGCCTCGACGAGGGTGCTCGCCTATTATCCAGGGTCGGGCGCGATAGGACCGGGGATAACGGAAACGGTGACCGTCGGGGGCAATGCCTGCGATCTCCTCTACGATCCGCCGGATCCTGCGCCCGCAATATCGACGGGCGCAGCCCTCGATCCAAAGCTCCAGGCGCTAAACCGTTATGCCACTACGGCTACTCCAAGCTCGGCCGAGGCTTTCGTGCGCAATCCTTCTTCGGGCAATAGGGACGAAAATTTTCAAGCGCGTATTGATACGGCCGGTTTCGTCGAGGTGACGAGGTCCGATGCGGAGAACCCGGCATCAAACGACACGACAGTGCGCGATCGATATCGTCGGCCATTCGCTTCTACGGCCGATGCGAACATGGCATGGCTTTATACGACCGATTTTACAAGCACTGTAAAGACGGGCTCGGCGCCGGTGTTCACGCGGAATATTGTGGTGCAGAGTTTTTCGGCCTCGACTACGATTAGCATCGACAAAGATTTTGTCGCCGGTTCGATCCAGGTAACTCGCAACGGCATCCCTGACTATTCATTCTCCATCAATCAGGATACCGGCGTCCTAACCCTTCTGCCTCCGCCATCGGATGCTGAAAATATTACGATATCGTACATGAAGGAGAGCTCGGAACGAAAATCGGGCATCCTCGTGGGAGCCCTAGGAGGCTTTTGGGACCTAGGCGACGGCAAAACGGCTTGGGCGGCGCTTGGGGCCTCATGGGCGGTTCCCGGATCAAGCTATTCCTCCGGCTCGCAGATCAGCCCGGGCAGCATAAACTTGACGGCGGGGGAGAAAAAAAAGGAAGGAATATTTACGCACGACGCCGCCATCGCCGCCAGATATTCTCGGGACGACGCGACGGGAACCTATCGGGTCGAGAGCATGGAATCCACGAGCGGCTATACATCCGACTTTATGCCCGACTCTACCGCACTGGGCTACCCAATCTCGGCCGAGACCGCGGATATAGAACTCGCCTCGCTCTTTCCCAGTCTTTTTAAAAGCCTGCACGCGGACGGCTCGACGCAGGAGGCCCTGAAAATCACCGCGGGGACGACTGTCCCGATACCGGGCGGACAAGGAACTTTTATTAAGGTGGAGTCGACTCCGCCCTATGCGTCATTCAAGACTTTTTCCTTTTTCGCGAAATTTTCCGCTACTGCCAGCCTGACATTGCAATTGGACGATGGCGCTATCCCGCCCAACCCAAGCGTTCAAATAACCCTCCCGCCAGGTTCGGGGACAGGCGTATGGCGGCGCTATCTCCTCCACTACGGCACAGGCGACGCAACAGTGCATGGCCAGGGCAGCGAAAGCGCGGCCGAAGTCGCCGTGGCCGGAGCGACTTCTAGCCCGCCAACATTGACAAGCACAGGCTCGCGTCTGGTCGTTTCGGTGGCGGGACTGCAAGCCTCTGAGCAGGCTTGGGTGGACGAAGTCCTCCTCGAGGACTCCGTTGGCAGCGTTGCCCTGCTTTTCCAGGGGCAAGCAAGCTATGTCGATCCCGAGCTGAGGCTGGCAATCGGCGATATGCCCATAATCTCGGATATCAAACTATCCGGCGATACTCAGGACGCCTACAATTCGACGCCATACGCATCGGGCGGAGCCGAAATCGATTCGACAATCCTTTTCGCTCGGCTCGGAATCAAGGCCCGCGCCACCGAGGCGAGCGGTTCCGCCCTCTACTTTAGCGGTGGCCATTCCATCGAGCTGCCTGCGGCCGATTTTCCAGTCAAGGTCAAGGACGAGTTCGATTTCAATCCTTCCTCAGGCGCCTTCGGCAGGGAAGACTCGATCTCGATACATGCCGCTTCAATCGCGGGACTGAGCCTCGGACAAAAAAGCGCATGGTCTCCCGCGCTCAATGACCTTGACCTAAGTTTGCTGCTCCAATCCTGGGACGGCGAGCTCACGTTCGGGCCTTCCATCGCGACGATAGGCCTTTCCGCCGAAAACCGCGCCCGCCCGCCAGCCTCTCTCGAGCCAGGCGGCTCGAGTTCGAACTACGGTGCAGTATGGATAGCTGCCTTCGGTTACGTCTTGCCCGCTTTCGAGTCCTATTCGGAGTTGCGGGACACGAAGGCCACTCTTTCGATAAAAACTCGCTCGGCGAAGGAATTCCTTTCCGCATCTCTCGGTGAGAGCGCCCAGCCCAATCCCGTTTCTGTGGGAGGAGGAATTAGAAGCGATTCAGCCTCGATGCGCCTGGCTCTTCCTCTCGAGGCCTCTGGAATAAGCTTTGAACCGTATTATTCTCGCTCATGGACGGATACACGAACTGCGTCCTCCGGCGGAATAGTCGGGGACGCAAGCGCCGCGTTGGGCGATTTCGCCAACCTGAGGGTGCTCTACGAGGGCTTGCCTTTCAAGGAGCTGCTCTCCGCCGGCACCGCGGCGGACTTTGCCTCGCAAACCGAGACAGCTGGCCTTCCTCTCTCCGCAGCGAGTCTCTTGCCCGAGGTCGGACTGAATCTGTCTCGCGAATATGGGTCCAAGTGGTACGACTTTGTCGCCCCATCGGCGTTCGCCTTTTCGTATGGCCGCTCTCTCGCTCGGGCGGCGGATCAGGTGACCGACACGGGAGTGTGGTCGGCTACCGCTAAATTCGCCTCCATTAACCTTTTTGGATCGATGGGCGCATATCCGCTGAGCCCTCTCTTCGACAGCGACGAATACCTCTCTACTCTACAAGCTAAGCTCCAGGAGCCGAGCGGTGGGGGCGTCTCGAGCCTCGACCTGCAGTTCCACGGCCTCGCCACGCTCCACGCGGGAAAATCCGACCAGGTAGACGCTGAGAGCAAGCTGTCGCTCACCGAGACGCCGAGCGACACGAATTGGTCCTCTTCGCTCATGCTTTCTCTTTCTCGACTCTTGAAAAAGCATTGGCTATTAGACTTGTATTCGATAGCCATGAATGCAGCCTCGCCAAAGGAAGGCAAGGCTGGGAATTCCTCCATTGCCTCCTCCTACTTAAGCGACCTTGTAACAAAGGAGCCGAGTCTCCGGAGCACGGTGGCAATTACCGGAGGTCCATCCGGCTACAAGAGCGACGCGACTGCATACCAGCCAGGATGGGCCTTCGCCGAAAACTACGAAGCCAAGCTCACGGTTCCTGAAATGCTTACATTTAAAGTCGATGCTGGCTTTAGCCAGTCCCTCGCCGCATCGACGCAGGTCCTCACGCTCGGCTTCCAAGTGGGGATTACCGCGGTCATTTCGTTTTAGGCGTAGCCATAGCGAAGCGTCCGGCCGAGCGTTTTCCGAGGAGCCCCAATCCTTGACAGCGCGCGCGGCCCGCGTTTATTGTAACGTCCTATGAAACGACGCCTCATCACATCGGCCCTTCCCTACGTCAACAATGTACCTCACCTCGGCAATTTGATACAGGTTCTTTCCGCCGACGTCTTTGCGCGCTTCTGCCGCCTGAGAGGCTACGAGACACTCTATGTTTGCGGCACCGATGAATATGGCACTGCCACTGAGACTAAGGCCCTCGAGGAGGGCATAACTCCGCGGGAGCTCTGCGACCGCTTTCACGCGATACACCGGGATATCTATTCCTGGTTTGGCATTTCATTCGACAAGTTCGGCCGCACCTCCACCGAGAGGCAGACCGAGATTACTCAATCCATTTTCCTCGACCTCGACGCGAAGGGCCTAATAAATACGCAGACGATCGAACAGCTCTACTGCGATCACGATAAACGCTTTCTCGCTGACCGCTACGTGCGCGGCACCTGTCCCTTCTGCGGCTACGAAGGCGCGCGCGGCGATCAGTGCGAGAACTGCGGCAAGCTCCTCGACCCGACCGAGCTCAAGGATCCCAAATGCTCGACATGCGGCGCGACGCCTCGCCCCAAGAGCACGACCCATCTCTACATCGATCTTCCCGCGATCCGGCCCCAGCTCGAATCCTGGATGAAAAAGGCGAGCGTCGAGGGCTTTTGGGCCAACAATGCGATCCAAATGACCCAAGCATGGATCCGCGACGGCCTCAAGGAGCGCGCGATCACGCGCGATTTAAAGTGGGGCATACCCGTGCCTAAGGCGGGCTTCGAAGATAAGGTTTTCTATGTCTGGTTTGACGCACCCATCGGCTATATATCTATAACGGCATGCGCCGGCGACGAGAAGGGGTTCGACTGGAAATACTGGTGGCAGAGCCCCGACGAGGTGGAGCTCTTCCAGTTCATAGGGAAAGACAATATTCCCTTCCATACGGTCATCTTCCCCTCGAGCCTGCTCGGTTCGGGCAAGAACTGGACTATGCTCTACCATATGTCGAGCACCGAATTCTTGAATTACGAGTCCGGCAAGTTCTCGAAGTCCAAGGGAGTCGGGGTCTTCGGTACGGATGCGGTGGAGTCGGGTATTTCCGCCGACGTATGGCGCTTCTATATTTTCTACAACCGACCCGAGCGCGGCGATACCACCTTTACCTGGTCGGATTTCCAAGAAAAGGTCAACGGCGAGCTCATCGGCAATCTCGGAAATCTCGCAAATAGGACGCTCACGTTCGTTATGCGATACTATGGCGGGGCCATTCCCGCGCTGCCCGCCGCTTTCGCGGATTCTGGCTTCCGCGCCAAGGTAGAGGAAATCGAAGGCCGGGCCGCCGCGCACTTCGAGAGGGCCGAGCTTCGCGACGCTTTCCACGCCGCCTTCGAGCTCTCTGACCTTGCCAACAAGCGATTTCAGGAAGCGGAACCCTGGAAAACCAGGACGAGCGATCCCGATTCCGCAGCCCTCCTCATCGGCGAGCTCTGCTGCGTTCTGCGCGACCTGGCTATCATGATCCATCCCTTTATGCCTGCCGCCGCCGCCAAGCTCGCTTCCTTCTTCGGCAAGACAATAGGCGACGCCGGTGGGCTAGCTTGGGCGGATATCGGCACATTCGGCCGAGACCGCGAAAGCGGCCTCACGACGGTCGTTGCCCCCGAAGTGCTCTTTGCCAAGCTTGAAGACGATCGTGTGGACGAGCTGCGCGAGCGCTATTCGGGAACGCAAAAGGAGCGCGCTGATCGAGACGCGGCAAAGGCAAGCACGGATACGAAAGCCGCCGCCAAGTCTGCGGCCGTCCCCGCCCAATCCGATACACCGCCCGAGCCATCGCCAAGGCCTATGCCGATCGAGGGTCTGCCTATCGAGGAGCGCTTCGAAAGGCTGATCGATCTGCGAGTCGCGAAGATAATCAAGATCGAGCGTCATCCCAAAGCGGACAAGCTCTACATAGAGACACTGGACGACGGCTCTGGGACGGATCGCGTGATAGTATCGGGCCTTGTGCCTTATTATAAAGAAGAAGACCTTCTCGGGAAAAGCATCGTACTCGTGAATAATTTAAAACCCGCCAAACTGCGCGGCGTAGAAAGCAGGGGCATGCTCCTCGCCGCCTCTCGCAAAGTCGAGGGCGAAGGCGGAGTAAGCGTCAAGGAAGCGGTCGAAGTACTCGACGCAGGCGATATGGCTCCGGGCACGCGGCTTAGCCTCGAAGGTCGAGAGGCTCTCCTCGAGGGACGCGAGGCCGAACTATCCGGAGCGACGCCGATGATCGATGCCGATACTTTTTTCTCGGTGCCCATCTCGGCCAATGACGGCTTCGCCTTTATAGGTTCTAAGCGCCTCGTCGCGCTTTCGCGGCCATTCGCCCTCACGCGCGTGCGCGACGGCGAGGTGGGCTGAGTGCCCGCTTCTAGCGGCGCCTCCGGCGCATAGGGCTTCATCGCATGAATCTGCGAGTCTCTCAGGTTGAAGACGACGCCGAGGCAGTCGCTTCGTTTTTGCAGTCGGATTTCTGGGGCGAGTTCAAAGCCGAGCATGGATGGAGACCGTTTCGCCTCTGGGTCGAGGCCTTTGCGTCGCGCGCTCAGATCCTCGTTCTCGTCCGTCATCTCCCTGCTGGCTTCTGTTTCGCTTATATTCCCCACGGCCCCGAAATGGAAATCGCCGCCGAAAATCGCACCCTCTTCCTCGCAGAGCTATCAGAAGCCTTGAGGCCATTCGTCCCGCGCGGCTGCCTCTTCATCCGTTACGACCCGCCCTGGTACGCTATCGAGGAGATCGATGGGGATCATGAAGACGCAGTCCATTCGCTCGACGTCGAGGACATGCGTCCCTTGATAGGCCGGCCTCTCAGGCGCGCCGCCGCCGATGTCCAGCCCCCCGATACCGTTCTTATCGACCTGCGGCCAAGCGAGGAAGACATCCTCGCCGCGATGAAGAGCAAGTGGCGCTACAATGTACGCCTAGCCGAAAAGAAAGGCGTCGTCGTCCATGAGGCGGGCATCGAAGCAGTCCCCGAATTCTATAAGCTCTATCGCGCAACCTCTGTGCGCGATAAGATAGCCCTCCATCCCGAAAGTTATTACTCGCGGATGTTCTCCCTCGCTTCGGATCGCTCAGCGGCCGGGTTCCCCGGAACGCCAGACATTAGATTATGGATCGCGCGTCACGAGGGACAGGCACTGGCGGCCATAGTGACCCTTTTTCGCGCTGACCGGGCGGTTTACCTGTACGGCGCCTCCTCGGACGAAAAGCGAAACCTCATGCCTGCCTATGCTCTGCAGTGGGCGGCGATGCGAGCCGCCAAGGCCGCAGGGTGCGCGCAGTACGATCTCTTCGGCATCCCGCCCACCGACGATGCAGAGCATCCCATGTCCGGCCTCTATCGTTTCAAAACGGGCTTTGGCGGCGAGATCGCGCATCGCGCCGGGTCTTGGGACTATCCCTTGCGCGCCCTGGCCTACGCGCTCTTTCGCGCGGCGGAGAGGTCGAGGTCATGGTGGTTCAAGGATTACAAAAAAAGGCTCAAGCGGTCAAAGCGGACTCGAGCCTAGAGGCGGATGCTAAGCTTCCTCGAATATCTTGCCTTCGAAAACCTGGAACCTCGCATCGTTGTCCTTCCATGCATTGGCCGAAAGACCCGCCTTGTAACAGAGGTTGACGAGTAGCTCGTCCCGATCCCAACCCTGTTCCATCGCAACCTGGGGTAGGAATACTGCGGAGTGCCAACCTTTGGACAGATAGACGCCATGGCGTCCCACTTCGATTTCAGATATGCTTTCGATCTGTCGCATCGGCATGAGGACGGTTACCTCCAGCGATACGAGGGGATATTCTACGCGATCGAGGGGAGGGAAGCGAGCATCCTCGAAGGCCGCCGCCGCCCCCATCTCCCTAACCGTGCGAACGAGAGATTCTTTCGCGTTCATTCGGCCTATACAGCCCCTAAGCGGGGCGCCGGGGCCTTTGCCGGTGCGCAAGGTGACGAAGGCGCCCAGCTCTACCGAGAGGGCGGCGCCCGCGGCGGGCCATCGCGGCGAACGATCCTCGAGACGCGACGCGATCGCCTCACGAGCCGTGGCCACGAGAACGGCGCCGTCTGCGGCTGTCAGGTCGGGGCCCGCCTTATCAGACATGAGTGAGGGCTACTGCGGCGTAGTGAACGAGACGCTCCTCGCCGGTTTCTCTGCTCGCCGATGAATCATGCCGACCTAGCAGCACCGGCCTCATGCCATCCGCGAGGCCTGACGAGAAATAAGCGGAAGCGCAGCCCGAACCGCAGGCACAGCTATCGCCGGCAGCTATGCCATCAAAAATGGACTTGCCATTCTCGGCGAGGAAGTTGCGAAGGAAGCGGTCGGCAAAGGCCGCGGCGATATGCTCATCGGTCGATGATCCGAGGTCGGAGGAGAGTACGACTAAGGTCGATTCGATCCTGGGCGCGAATACAAGGGAGAGGGCGGAGGCGAGGGCTTTGACCGAGGCTAAGCTCGGTTTTCCTAAAAGGACGGGCACGAGGCGCGCTGCGGGAAACAAGGCACACATGAATGGAAGCTGGAGCTCGACGCCGTGCTCCTCGAAGTGGGGTATGTCGTTGACACGCATGATCGTGCCGCAATTCCTCATCTCCTCGACGAGATCGCGGTCTACGGTCACTCTCCCCGTGGGCATTTCGAAATAGTCTGACTCGGGAAGGAATATAAGACCCTCTTCGGCGCGATGAAGCGGCGAGAGCACAAGGACAGTATCGATTTCCCTGGCAGCGGCGGACTTCCACGCGAGGGAGGATAGATCGCCCGAATAGTCTAGACCTGCATGGGGCGAGAGTATGGCCATCGCGTTCGAGATAGAAGGCTTCGCGGCCTCGAGAAGCGCGGCGATCCTCGACTCAAGCTCCGAAGGATCGTCTGGATAGAAAATGCCCGCGACAGTGGCATCCCTCACTTTAACCTGTCCGATAGTCGCCTTCATGCTTTCAATTATAGACTTCTGGGCGAAGCTATCAAGTGCGTAAGGCCTAGATTACAACATTTTCGTCCCGAGCCTCATTTAAGGAAGGATACGGCACTGTTCCACGGCTATCTCGAGTTAGATACTTTCCATGCTTCCTCTATCCGAGCCATCCACTACGGGACGGGCGAGAGCGACTCGACGGTATCGTCCGGCAAAGGAGGCAGTGGATACCCTGCCGACAATGCGATGAGTAGCTTCGCAGGAGACGCCGAGCTTGTTTTCTTGAGTTCCCACGAAATGCGGCGCGAGGCCGAGAAGTAGAGTTCCGAGCCCTCCCTCTCCGCATACTCATTTCCGATGGAGGGAAAGCATTTTTAGGACGGGACCCCTTCCGCCGGATAATGAGTAGGGATTGCGCTCAAGGAGAGGAACAATCTCGAAGGATAGGGCCTCGGCCGCCTACCGGCGCTCGGCGCGCGAGACGCCGCGCAGTCTAGGCCTATGCTCGATATTTCGCCTAACGTCTAGAGGACCACGGGGAATCGCTTAGTCCGGATGCCCGCATCAGAAAGCGATTGAGGTAGCCGGCATGGCCGTAGAAGAGCCCGCGCTCAGTGCTTTAGGAGCCCAAAAGTTGTCGAGTCCGAGAGCCACATCGGCCTCGGATCTATCCTTCTCCAGCATCGGCGATGAAAGAAGTTATCCTCCGCTGACGCCGCGGATAAGGCGAGAACAAAGAAAACTAGAATTGGAAGAATGCGGCCACAAGCGCGGCCGCGAAAGGATGCGAGCATGGCTCCCTCCGCCGGAGTCCTAGACGATCTCTCGCGTACGTGCTATCCAAGACTCGTGGCAGTATCTATTTCCCTTCCCGAGCTTCTCCTCCCCGCCGGCAGCTTCGAGTCCGCTATCGCGGCCATCGAAGGCGGCGCGGACGCCCTGTACCTCGGCTTTGCCGATTTCTCCGCGCGCAAGCAGGCTAGAAATTTCGATAGGAACGAGTATCGGAGGCTGTATCGTTTTGCCCGCGAGAAGGGCGTCAAACTGTATGCCGCTTTGAACACGATAATCCTCCAGGACGAGCTCGAGGGCGCAGCGCGGCTTCTGGCTTTTCTTGGCCGCTTCCCACCCTATGCGGTTATCGTCCAGGACTGGGGTCTCGCGCGGCTCATCAAGGACAGGCATCCTAGTATCGCGATACACGCCTCCACCCAGGCCGCGGTTCAAGGATGCGCGGCCGCCCGGATTGCGGCTGAGCTCGGCGCCTCCAGGATCGTCCTTCCCCGCGAGACAAACCTCGAGGAGATGAAGCGGCTCGTCGAGGAAGAGCCCAGGCTCGAGTACGAGACCTTCGTTCACGGGGCCCTATGCTACTCCTTCTCGGGGCTTTGTCTTGCATCGGGGCTTGTCCTCGGGCGCTCTGGCAATAGGGGAGAGTGCGCCCAGCTCTGCCGCTCCTACTACCACGCGGAGGGAAGCGGCTCCAAGGCCGGCGCGGCCGCATCATCAGCGTACATATCAGGGCGTACCGGCTATTGGTTTTCCTGCCGCGACCTCAACCTAGGGAATAGGGTAGGGGAACTCGCAGCGGCTGGCATCTCGAGTTTTAAGGTCGAGGGGCGGATGAAGTCCCCCGAATATTGCTACGCCGTCGCTTCCCTCTACCGCGCTCTCATCGACCGACTCGCCGGCGCCGGCCCTGGTGATGAGGAGATCCTTGCCAGGCGCGAAGCGGCTCAGGTAGCTTTCTCGCGCTCGCCCACCGAGGGCTGGATCGATGAGCGAGGCGGCGCCTCCCTTATCGATCCAGCCTACCCGGGGCATCGCGGCGTCAGGGCTGGGACCATCCTTTCCAATGCGCGCGGGTGTCTTGTCGTGGACCTCAAAGGCCCCCTAGGCCTACGCGACGGTCTCCTCGGCTTCGAAGCCGGCGATCCGTCCAGGCCCCTCAGATTCCCCGTCCTCGAGCTCCGCGACGCCCGCTCGGGCCGCGAGATCGTGCGCGCGCGAGCACTCTCGCGCGTCGAGATATTGGCCGAGTCCGACAGACAAAGCCTTGCGGGTCTGCGGCCCGGCGACGAGCTTCGCCGGATCTCCGCGCGCGAGCTCGACCGAAAAGAAAAAAGTCCCGAGGAGTACGAGGCCGCGAGGGAGGAGCTTTCCCTTTGTCTGCACTTTAGCCGCTCGGGACTCGAGGCCGATCTGATCCTGCCGCGCTTCGATGCTCGTCTCGGCGCCGCGCTCTACGTAGGGCAAAAAGCGCGGATCGAGTCGGGCGGCCCGCTTCTCCTCGATCGTGCCAAGTATGGGGGCGGCCTCGAGAGGGCGCTAGCCTTGTTCGGCGAATCGGGGGATGCCGACTTTCGCCTCCTCCCCGAACTCGATCAGGAGGATAGAGTCGATTTAGTCCCGGGACCCGAGGGCTCGCCCCGATCCTGCGCCGCTTCCGATCTATTTATCCCGCCCTCGGCCCTAAAGCGCGAGAAGAACCGTATCTACTCACGCGCCGCCGAGCTCGTAGCCGAAGCAGAGTTAGCCTATGCACGGGACTCGGTTTCGGCGAACGCTTCGGTATCGCAGAAGGCTCCGATGGATGATACACCCTTCTCGACGCCGCCGCGCGCAGCCCTCGTCTTCCCTCGCGAAGGACTTCCGACAGGCATGCCTTTCGCAGACGCGCGCGACCTAGCAGGAGGCGCGGCCTTTCCCGCATGGGGCGGACGATTCTGGCTCCCCCTAGCGCCCCTAGTGGCCGATCGTGATTACTACACTCGGCTTGTCGAAGAGCGAGCAGCCGAACTGCTCGCCTCAGGCTCATCTTTAATTATTGGGCTCGGCGCCCTTCATCATTTCGCTATTGCGCGGGATCTCAGGTTGAGATTTCCCGAAGCGGGAGGCCGTCTTGCCTTTTTTCTCGACATCAATCTCTATATCGCCAACGATCTCGCCTATGCGAGCCTTTCTTCATTAGTACCTGGCGTCGAGTTCGCCTATCGCTATCTCGAGCGCGAAGAGGAGGGCGCAGCCTTCCTTGCTCCCATCGGCCCCGATTTCGAGCCGCCCCTCTTCCAAAGCCTCGGCTGCTTTCTCAAGCACTATATAGTCAAGGGCGTCTGTCCGAGCCCCTGCGGCAAGCTTTACTCCGCTGTCCTCTCGGACCGCGATAGGCGATATCGCGTCTTAGTCGAGGACTGCGTGACCACTCTTTTCAGGATCGGGGGAGAAAGGACTACATCGTCATGAAAGCCTCTAGCATCGTCGCCTTCCCCTTTCTCCACGACCACCATTCCCACGTCAGTCTATACGCCTCTTTCGAGGGACTGCCCGAACTCGGCGGCCTTGACCAAGCGGCTGCGATGCGGCTCCTGGGCAGCCTGCCCCGCGATAGGCTCAGCCTGGTAAAGGGCTGGAGGACGGATCGCTTGAGCCTAGGTCCGGCCGACCTCGCCGAGCTTCCTCCCCTAATCGTCGTCAACGCGAGCCTGCATGGCTTTGCCATTTCACCGAGCGCATTGCCTCTCGTGTCCGAGCTCTGGCCCGAGATAGCGGAACATGCCGACGATCCCGCCTGGGGTGAAAGTAATTTGCCAAGGCTTTTCGTGTTTTACGGGAAGGTCGCGGGGTTGGACGCGCGAAAGCTTAAGAGCTTCATGAAAAAAATGGAGGCATTGGGGCTCGGTTCTCTCGAGGACATGACTCTCGCGGGGGAGGATGCCCTCGCTATTTTTTCGGACTCGCCCTTTACGGATCGGATTGTCTCCTGGGCTACACCCGAAGTCTATGGCTCTCTCTTGCCCGCGTCTCGGGAGAAATGCGAGGGCATCAAGGTTTTCCTCGACGGTTCCCTCGGAGCATGCAGCGCCGCCCTCGACGCGCCTTTCCCCGGCGGGAGCGTGGGCTCTTTACTCTACAGCGATTCGGAATTGTCATGCTTGCTCGCAGGGCTCGCTTCGTTTCGGACTAAGCTTTCCGCGCACGCCCTCGGGCATAGGGCTATTGCCCAGGCCCTGGCCTGCCTCGATACCCTCGCACGAGAGGGCATCGACTTCCCCTCGGTTCGTCTCGAGCATGTCCAGTTTATCACCTACGATCAGGCAAGGCGCTGCAAGGAGGCCGGAATAGTACTCTCGGTGCAGCCCAACTTCAATTCCGATTCACGCGACTATGCCGACAGGCTCGTATCACGGCATTGCGCCGAGAACGACCGTTTTAGGATGCTCATCGACGAGGCAGGCTTCGTCCCCGGGGTGGATCTGCTTTTTGGATCGGACGGCATGCCCCACGGACCCGAATACGCCCTTAGATGGAGTCTCTTCCCCGATTACGAAGAGCAGCGCCTCTCCATAAAGGAGTTCGAGGCGGGCTATGGCCCCGCCCTCGGCATCGAGGGTGAGGGCAGCGCCTTTGCAATCGATGATCAAGCGCGAACCATCAATCGAATCGTCAGGAGTCTGGACTGAAGAATACCGACTCGTCCTCGGGGAAGGCCATCTTCTTGCGCGCGATGTTCTGCGGCAATGTAAAATAAACTGCGAGGGACTCAGAGCCCAATTTTCCTTTGGAGTCGAAGAGTTTCGTCCTGATGAATGCCCTGTTGCCTTCCATACGCTCGAGGCAAGAGCGAAGGGCGAGAGGGCTCGCCTCTACGCGGACGGGGCTGCGGTAATCGATCTCGAGCCTCTCGGTAAAACCCGCGGTCGATAGTTTTACGAAAACTACCCACGAAGCTATCTCGTCATGCAATGTCGCCTGAATGCCGCCGTGGAGGATGCCGCCGTAGCCGGCGAACCGGAGCTCTGGCATCCATGAGCAGACGACATCCTTACCCTCCTCGGCAAAGCTCATCCTGAGGCCCTGATCGTTTGTGGGCGAGCAGCCGAAGCAGCCGTAGCCGGGTCGATTCACGAATGGATTTCGAATAGTACGCACCATTCCCCCTAGAACCAATAGTAGCGAGGCGTCGCGGCGGGGGTCAACGCGGCGAAAAGAGACTTCCGATTCGCTAATCGGTCTGTCCAAGCCCTCGATATTCCGCCTCATCTGACCGATACTAGTACGACATAGGGAGAACCCGGAAAGTCATGCGCGAGATAGGATTGAACAAACGGGCGACCGAGCTGCGGACAAGACGCGGGGTGCGGCTTCAGGCCCGAAGAAAAGAAAGCTCTCTCGGAGCTCGTGGAGCATCCGGGCTCCTACGCGCGACAGCGCTGCGCGCCCGGGCGGCTGTGAGGGAGACGGAGACTTCCTCCTCGACAGGCATCAGCACGGACGATCGAAGGGAAATTCTGCAGGGGATCGACGAAGTCGCACGCAGGAACCGGATTTCCGTAGGCCCCGAGGACTTCGTCGTTCGGCCGAGCCGAAAGGGCTTCGTCTTTCCCCTTGCCGTAAACCTCCTCGCGATTACGGTTACAATCATCGCGGTTCTTCTTCTCTCTTTCTTGTTCAGGCAGCGCGACCTCGCGATCGCCTCCTCCTCCTCTTCATTGGATACCGCCGAGGGCACCCTCCTTCGCGAGCTAAAACGAGACTCCGATTCTAAGCTCCTCGAGAAGGACAAGGCTATCTCCGATATTCGGACCCGGCTCGTCTCCCTCGACAAGGAGAGGAACGACCTTGCCGCCAATATCGACGAAAAAGTCAGGACTCGCGAGGCGGAGCTCCGCTCCAAGCTTCAGGACGAGCTGACCGCCGAGAAAAAGAAACTCTCCGACCAAGGGCTGTCCTCGACCGCCCTTCAATCGCGAATAAAGGTCTACGAGGCGGAAAGGACGACCGCATTAGACAAGCAGCTCGCCGACGCGCGGAAAGCGGCAAGCGCGGAAAAGGCCGCCGCCGAGGACAAATTCAGGCAAGTAAAGGATGAATACCAGAAAAACATCAGCGGTTTGGGAGAGGATCGTAAAAAAATAGAAGACGAGGCCAAAAAACGGGAGGACGCGCTAAAGCTTTCCCTGGATACAAAGACAAAGGAGCTCGAGACTCAGAGCGCTACGGCCAAGGCCGGCCTCGAGAAAGCGCGCTCGGAGCTCGCGAGCCTCGAGCAGCAGAAGGCCAATGCCAAGGCGGCGGACGATCGCGTGCTCGGCCTCTATGGCAGGATTCGTTTGGCTATCCGCGATAGGCGCTACCCTGACGCGGCTGATGGAGCCGACGCTCTCCAATCCTTGCTAAAGGACCCGAGCCTCATCGCAGACGCTTCGATGCAGGATAGACGCGACGCTGACCTCTTTGTTGCCGAGACTCTCGGGGCTTACGCGCGTTCCGAGATCGAACGCGCCGCCGTTGATGGAGGCAAGTTGCTCGCCCAAGCCGATCTCCTCTCCGCTGCCCGCGATTCGGCCGCTGCGGCGCAGGCGGCGCTAAAAGAGGGCAACATAACGCTCGCCTCGTCAAAATACAACGAAGCGCTGTCAAGGGTGCCGGAAATACTCGCTGCGCACGAGTACTTCCTCGATCAGCTCAAGGCATCCGAAGCTCTACGCCGCTCGAAGCTCGACGAAGCTTTGTCATCTGCCGACAGATCGTTCAAGGCGGGCGACCAGGGCGCCGCGGCCTCGCGTTACTCCGAAGCGCTCTCCTATCTGCCCATAAGCGACAGCGCGCGGAACGCTCTAATTACGCGCCTTGGCCAAGCCTCTCAAGGAGAGGCTGAGATGAACAGAAAGGCCGCCGATTCAAAAGCCGCCCGGCCCTTCCTCGCTGCCGCTTCCAGCCAATTAGCGGCTGGGGATTGGTCGCAGGCCATTTCCGGTTTTATCGGCATCCTGGCCTCCTATCCTGCGGCCGATCAAACGGACGATGCCCTCAAGGGCATCGAAGCGGCGCGCTCTGGCATGCAGAAGTCCGCGGATACATTGGCGCGAAGCTCCGCCGCGGCGGCAGCGCAGGCGCGTAGGGACCTCGCTGATGTCCAGCTCTCGGCAAAGGACAGGGAAACGGGACTTCGGTCGGACATTGATTCCCTCAAAAAGCAGCTGATCGAAGCGCAGACGCAGACAGCCCAGACGGCTGCAGCAGCCAATCCTGCAATCGACGCGGCCGCCCAGGCGGCGCAGTCCGGAGAGCTCGCGAAGCTCAAGATCGAGGTCCAGCGCCTTTCCGACGAGTCGGCCAAGAGCGCCGAAGAGACGGCGAAGTATAAGACCGGGGCGGCAAAGTACGATTCCTTGGCGTCCAGTTATCAGCGATACCTAGAGAACGAAGCCGCGGCGATAAAGAAAGGCGGCCAGGGCGCAAGCCTTTCGGCCCAGTCTAGCCTCTATGCCTTCCTGGGCGAGAGTGGCGTCGCCGAGACACTCCCCGGCCTACGCGACAGGGTGAGCTCTTTCCAGAACGCCTCGCAGTCGGAGCTCCTCGACTCATTCCCGAGCGACGCATCGGAGATCGTACAACAGGCATTAGCCTATAAAGACAAGGCGGCCCTGAAGGCCTATTACCTTTCTAAGCGCAGCGCCTACGAGAAAAGCGGCAACAAGCTGATGGTCAATTTCCTGGATGCCGTCTCGAAAGTGCTGAATTAGGCCGCCGGCGGAAGATCATCCCCCGATCGAACTGACAGCATCGCTCCGCACTGCCCATATCGAAACTGCATAGCTACTAGTATTGTTGGATTGCGTCGCCAGGACCCGAGTAAATACGGCGCAGGGATAGCCATCGACATTGAACTCTTGCGCGAAGCGCAGATCGCCGGAAGGAACCTTGAAAACTTTCTGTCCGTCGGCATCGAATGCATAGAGGAAGAGTTCGTCCTGGGCGAGAATCAATCCTTGCGACGCCAATATCCCTACGATGGGGGCGGTGATGGCCGGTAGCTCGACGGAAGCGGCGGCTAGTGTCGTTTTCGCGTCCACGCCCGAGTTTTTCCAGCGGAAGCAATGGATAGCCTCCCCATCCTTCGGCCCAGAATATGCGCATAGGTAGAAATCGGCTTGCGACTGGTAGAGCCTTGAACCCTTGTTGACGCTAAGTCCAATGCCTGTAACTGGATAGGGGCCATCCATCGCGGGAGGAATTGCTGGAGGCGTCAAGGTATCGTAGGAGAATCCGATACGCTGGTAACCTCCGCTTGCCGTATCCGAGTAGAGAAGCTCGATATCATCGCCCGCGGCGCTGGTTTGCAGAACGCTTCCGGCGGCGACGAGGGAGTATGAAGCGGGCAGAGTCGGCATGAAGTCGATACCGTCGGGGATTAGATCGCAGGAAGAAGCCGGGTCGCGGTAATAAAGGCTGAGGTCGCTATTGGCCGATACGATTGCGTCACCCTGGCCGAGGAGGAGGATCTGGGCGGCAAAACTCTGGTCGACGACGGCGGAGACGACGATAGTCCTTTCCGCAAAGCCTAGACTCCCGCCCACGCTGGTATCGCAGACGGCGATATCGCTCGAAGCGTCCTTTTTCCCGAAGTAATGGACGCGTACATATCCATTGTTCCTCTCGACGAGGAGGCCTGATGCGAGGTCGGCGAATTTGCTCGGCAGGTATTCGAGACTGCTGTCCATGCCTCCATTGTTCCAAACGATAGGACCGATTGTCCGGCTCTCTATCGCGAGAGCGTCGAGCTTCCGCGAAAGCGCGGCTCCGGCAGATACGCGCTCGTTGTAAATAGGCGACCAGCAAGCCGTCAGAACGAGTGCCGCCATCAGGACTATCGAGGGCGAGACTCTCATAGGTATATCCTCATCCCCAGCCTGGGCAGGGGAAATTCCGCGAACCAGCCTGGATGGCCGGGAAACCATCCTGAGCCATAGAAGACGAGACTGCCGCTCGGCGAGCCCCGCGAGGCGAGCATCATGTCGGGAAAGGCATAGGGGTAAAAAATGCCGCCGAGCTCGAAAAACAATTTCGTATTGGTGCCGCGCCCCCATTCCACGCCAATGAGGGGAGAGAACCCCATTGGCGAGATTGGATCGACAAAGAATGAGGCAAGACCGGGCATATCCAGGCGGAGAAATAAGTCTACAACTGCATACAAGCGCAGGTTCTTATCGGGATCCTCGAAATAGCTCCCGAATCCTACTCCTGCCTGCAGCAAGGAGTAGCTCGACAGGATCGAGGGCGTGGGAGGCGGTCCGTCATATTTCTGTAAGTATAGTCCCGCGAAGAATTGCGTAAGCGTTGCGCGCGCAAAAAGGCGCTTGCCAAAAAGTTTGGAAGAACGGGTCTCGAGGAAGGAAAAACCATAGAGTGAGAGCTCCGCGGTCCAGGCGGGAGGTTTTACCATCGTAAGTTCCACGCGAGTGGAAGGCGCTTCGATAAGGGCGGTTCCCTTCGTATCGAGGTAGCCGTGAGAGAAGAGCTTCCATCGAACGAAAACGGGCAGGCTCATCGCAAGCTCGACTTCGCCCTCGATGGGCATGACGAAGGCATCGCCGAAGCCTTCGACGCGTGTGCCCGGCGGGGCCGCGACGACAATATGGTCGCTGGGGAGGGCCTCTATCGCCGGGCCCAAGTCCTGGACGATCTCAGTCCAAAAGGACGAGACAAGATCTCGCTCGCTCGGCGTGGGCTTCTCGAAGGAGCCGCTACGGAGTTCGATGCCCGCCGCGGCGGAGCAGAGGTAGCGCCACTCGATACGCAGGCCTTCACTTGTTGCCGCCGCGTTTACCGAAAGCGCGATCGGGCAGTTGGATTTAGCGGCGCTTGCCTCGAGATCCTCGCCGCCGGCCTCGTATCTCAGCACTGCGGCCGTACTAGGCGAGAGGGCAAGGGCCACTTCTAGGGAATCCCTCATGAGTAGCTCTTCGCGAAGCTCCGCGGCGGAAAAAGCGACCATGATGCGTTTCTCTGGAATCTCCTGGGCTGCGGACGAAAGGGCGAAGAGGATAGCGAAAACAAAGAGAAAAACCTTCTTCATTTCCACCACGGCCTTAGGCAGACTAGCCTTCCAGAACTGTAATCGAAAAGGTACCAATACTCGCCCGAAGGCTGGAAATAGTATAGATAGCTATAGTTGGCGGTCATGGAATAGCTCTTCGTCGCCGCTCCAGAGCCAAAGGGGAAGAGGTTAAACGTAGTACGGTTGTTGATTGTACTCGTCATCGATACGATGCCGTCCTCGATGATCCACGCGTCTATTCCCGCGGGACTGCCATAGCTTCCATTAGTGGTAACCACATCCATGTCCGCGCTCAAGTTCGCGTCCGCGGAACCCATGAGGTAGGGGTTTCCCGCGGCGAAGGCGGAGGCCAAGGTGGAAAAATTCGCGAAGGTCGCCGCGATGGCCTTGCCTTGGCTGCCGTTGTTGAGGAAGAAAAGCAGGCATACTCGCCCATCGACCAGTTGGGCGGCACGGGCCAGTGTCCACATATCGCTTCCCGAACTGATTTGCCAGGTTGCGGAACTCACGTTGGCCCATCCAGCTGAATAGCCATCCATATGGATCAGGTCCGTTGGGTCGGACGTAGTCGTATAGAGCAGGTAGTTGGTGGAAGGCCCGATATCGACCATGAGCAATCCGCCGTTTGCTAGACTACCCAGATGAGGGATTAGCGAACTTGCGTAGTAGCTTTGGCTTCCTATCTTGATGTCGCCGTTTACATCGGCACCCGGAGCCAAGGCGCCGTAATCGTTGAATGCTTCAAAATCGAGAAGGTCGAGGTTCTCGTAACCGAGGGCCCTCAGCCTGCTCGTACCATCGGCGAAATTCCCTTGGAAAAAAATATAGCGGTATGTCGTCCCGCCCGACGCCGATTCGGCTTCGCCAATGCCGCCCACATTGTTCAGCTCAAGATCCGCCTTTGTTTGCAGTTCGGTCCTTAGGTTCGCCCATTTTACAGCCTTTTGCATATAGTCGCCGTAAGGATCGCCAAAGAGGTAGCTGCAACCCTGCGAGAAGAGCGCGATGGCCGAGATGCCTAGTAGGGCGCTGAGGGCGCGCGCTATCGTCATACTATCGCCTCCATAGTAGACCAGCGCTGAGGTCGGGCGTTCCGTTCCCTAGCCATCCCCGTCCAAGGAGACCCGAGGAATCGATCGAATATGCGCCTCGGGCGGAAAGCCAAAGCGTCAGCTCCGATTTAAATCGATACTCGCAGAATGCCTCGATCGGAAGGATTGCGATATCCAAAAAGGCGTAATTGCTTGTGGTAGGCGAATCCGCAGAGCTGAAGCTAAACAAAAACCCGCCCCCGACGCAGGCGCCCGCCCTGAATGGAGAGCTCGGAGGAAAGAGGAGGTACCAACCAAAACCCTCCCATGTTTCGGCGTGGACGAGGGGCTTTGATCCCGCCGTAAAATCAAATCCCGCAAAGAGTCTTTCGTTTATAAACAAGAAGCTCCAGTCCGGTCTGAAAAAATACCTGTAGGTCATACCGAGACCGAGAAGTCTGCCTGGCCCCGTACCAACCAGGATATTCCCCTTATCGACCTTCTTGAGAGCCGGGGCCGCGACCTTCGGAGCCTCGTCACCGAGCTCGATCGGGATATCGATAGAGCTCCTATCTTTCGCCGAGAGGCTTAAGACTATCCTCGTATTTTTCTCGAAGGGGATATAGGGCAGCAGGAGGAAACCGTCTTCGATTATGCCGACCGCGCGGGAACCTTGAGCCCCGGCCGCGCCTATGTACACCGCCGCGCCCTCATCCGGCGATGTAAGAGAGATTCGGTACTGAATGATCTCTCCGACGCCGCGCGCGGGAGATGCGCGGTAAGCGGCCGCTTTAGACGCGACCGTTTTAGCGCTGTCGTCCATTAAGGGCAGGGCCGCGAGGCCGGCATATACGGAAAATCCCGCCGATGATGCAAGCGCAGACTCGCTGACCTCGTAGACGCGCAGCGTATAGGCGATACGCTTGTCGGCGACTTCGAGAAATGCGACGGCCGCCCATCCGGCGCCGGCGGCGCGCGCGATGGATGAGGCCTTTACCGGAAGATCCTCTCCCTGGACTAAGGCTTCGGAGGATTCCTTCACGGTGAATGAAAACTCCGATAAAGCCCTGCCCAGGGCTGCCTTGAGTGCGGCGCCGAAGGCGGCAGCCTCGTCACCGCCTTCGGCGCTGCTCGCGCTATCGCCGCCTAACGTGATCACGGGGAAAACCAAGACAGCCGCGTCGTCGAGAGCAGCCGTTGGCGCTTCTTCCGCAACCGCTATCGAAGGCAGGAGGAGGGCGACGGCCAAGGCCAAGGCCGCCAAGCAGGGCTTTGATCGACCGCGACTCTTCGGCCTCATTTTTCCGTGAGGACCTCGACCCCGTCCCATCCCTCGGGCGGCGGCGATTTCGCGAATGACATCGCGCGCTCGAGGTAGATCGATGCCGGAAAATCATCGGGAAGAAGGGTAAGGACTTCGCGGAATCCATCGACCGCAGCCGTGAAATCGCGGGCGTAGTACTTCTCAACCGCCGCCTCGTGTAGAGGCCAAGCCTTTAGCTCGTCGGGCGTCAACATGGATCGCGCCGTGAAAACGCTGACCCCCTCGCTCTTGCCCTTAACCGCGATTTTGTCCACCTGCCTGCAGCGCACTTCGTTCACGACGCGGTCCCGTACCGCCTGGGACATGAGAAGTGGCTGATGATACATTTTCGTCGCCCCCTCGAGGCGGGAGGCGAGATTTACAGCGTCGCCGATGACCGTATAGTTCCATTTTTTATCGCAGCCGATATTCCCAACCGTTACGACGCCATAGTTGATTCCGACACCGATGCGGAATTCGGGCTTACCCCTTTCCCTTTGGCCTAAATTGAAGACCTCGAGTGATTCGGTCATCTCGAGGCCGGCGAGGACCGAGCGCAGCGCGTCGTCCGTATGCTTCTTAGGCGCGCCGAATATAGCCATGATGGCGTCGCCAATATACTTGTCCACGACCCCGCCGCGCTCCATGAGGGTGTCCACCATGAGGCCGAAGTAGCGGTTGAGCGAGTTGACCAAGTCTTCCGGCTCCATTTTTTCGGAGATCGTAGTAAAGCTCCGGATATCAGAGAAAAGGATGGAGATGAGCCGGTTATTCCCTACGAGCATCGATTCGGGATTCTGGAAATATTCCTCGATGACGTCTTTGGGCACGTAGAGCTGGAAAATGTTCCTGATTTTCGTTTCTTTTTTTTGCGCCACCGCTGCGTCGAAGGCGTAACGCTTAATCGACTCGTATGCCTTGCCAAGCTCGCCCAGCATCATGTTGAAGGTATGCGACAATTGCCCGATCTCATCCTTATACTCGACGGGCACTCGCTCTGTCAGATCGTTGGAGGTGATGATGCGTCGCATCGCCTGCGATACATCCTCGAGGGGTTGGGTTAGGTACCGCGCGAGGAGGAGGAGGAGGAGCACGGCTGCCGCTGAGGCCGCCGCAAGGATTATTATTGTAGTACGAAGGATAGATTCGACGTCGCCGTAAAAAGCCCCTCTTTCCTCGGTTACTAAGACGAGCCAGCCGAAGGGCTTGAAGGGGAAATACGAAGCCACGCGCTCCGAACCGCCCATTTTAACTGTAGCGAAGCCTGATCCGCCCGAGGAAAGGGCGAGTAGCGCGGACGTCTCGGCCATGGTGGGCTCGGCGGTACCCGCGCGCATCGCTATCGCGCCTTTCTCA